>Ga0310690_10004907_pt1 | contig 18569 bp, 16 predicted proteins | sample AusTroGonzalo_MG_2_FD_207661 | JGI IMG/M metagenome (GOLD analysis project Ga0310690, IMG submission 207661) | Bovine rumen microbial communities from tropical cattle in Woodstock, Queensland, Australia - Gonzalo_04 (v2) (version 2) | ecosystem: Host-associated > Mammals > Digestive system >...
TGTGCTCTACCAACTGAGCTATTTCCGCAATAAAAAGATGTGAAGAGGAGGAGACTCGAACTCCCACGTCGCAATTGACACTACCCCCTCAAAGTAGCGCGTCTACCAATTCCGCCACCTCTCCAACAATAAATGATATTGAATAAAAAAGAGTGCCCAGAACAGGACTCGAACCTGCACGCCTCGCGGCACACGCACCTGAAACGTGCGCGTCTACCAATTCCGCCACCTGGGCATTTTAACAAGAGGGCCATTCCCTGATGTCTCTTTTTTGTTCAATAAATGGAGCGGAAAACGGGACTCGGACCCGCGACCCCAACCTTGGCAAGGTTGTGCTCTACCAACTGAGCTATTTCCGCATTTTTCATCCTTTTTGAGGAGCATTCCCCTGAATGCGGATGCAAAGGTAATGCTTTTTTTGGAACTGACAAACTTTTTAGGGACTTTTTTTAAGAAAAAGTGCCATTTTATCGAAAAATGACCATTTCTGACGCTTCAATCCATGCGATTTCGATAGTCATCATAGCAAAAACGGCGTAAAACCTCGAGTGTGCCATCTTCATGTAACATGCCTATCGACGGGTGGGTGACACCATTAAAAGTATTCGTCTTAACGGTAGTGTAATGGATCATATCCTCGAAGATTATCTCCTCACCTATCTGCAGGTCGTGATCAAAGCGCCAAGACCCCATGAAGTCGCCACTCAGACAACTGTTTCCGCCAAGGCGATAGGTCTGCGGCTCCACCGCCTTCTCCAGATCCACATGTTCCGCGCCACGCACCTCGGGATCATAGGGCATCTCCAGACAATCGGGCATGTGACAGGTGAAACTCACGTCAAGAATGGCCGTCCTGATACCCTTGTCCACCACGATGTCAACGACATGCGCCACCAGCGGGCCCGTCTGCCAGGCAAAGGCACTACCCGGTTCGAGAATCACCTTCAGCCAAGGATAGCGTTGGTGGAACGCCTGCATCATCCGGATGAGCAAATCGACATCGTAGTCTTTTCGCGTCATCAGATGGCCACCGCCGAAATTGATCCATTTCAGTTGCGGGAACCATTTGGCAAACTTTTCCTCAATATGCACCAGAGTTCTCTGGAACACATCGGCCCCACTCTCACAATGACAATGGCAATGGAATCCCTCGAGATCCGCCGGCAAATGTTCGGGCAATCGGTCGGCCGTCACCCCGAAGCGTGTCCCAGGTGCACAGGGATTATATAATAAGGTGCCCACCTCAGAATACTCAGGATTCACCCGCAGACCCTTTGACACCCCTGCCGCCCGTTCATGATAGCGCTCGTATTGTGAAAGCGAGTTGAAAGTAAGATGCGACGAACACCTGATAATCTCATCAATCTCATCGTCGGTATAAGCCGGCGAATAGGTATGGGCAGGTGCGCCGAACTCCTCAAAGGCGAGGCGTGCCTCCGACAGCGAACTGGCCGTAGTGGCATGAATATATTCCCGAAAGATGGGGAATGTCTTCCACAGGGCAAAGGCCTTGAAGGCAAGGATAATCTCTATATCGGCTTTCGCCGCAACTTCAGAAATCAGTCTGAGGTTACGGCGAAGTTTCTTTTCTTCTATAATATAAATAGGTGTAGCCATCAGTCTTTTTTTAACGGTACCGTGAAACTGAAGGTAGAGCCCTGCCCCTCGACTGACTCCACATAGCAATCGCCGCCATTCTTACGGGCAAAGTCCTGACAGAGTTGGAGTCCGAGTCCGGAACCTTCCTCACCGCCAGTACCATAAGTGGTCTCACCCTTATGGAAAATGGTTTCAAGTCTGTCGGCAGCAATACCCACTCCCTCGTCCTTCACGCTCACTCTGGCAAAGTCGCCCTCAGCTGCCATGATAATCTGGATGGTGGAATTCTCTGGCGAGAACTTGATAGCGTTCGACATGAAGTTACGCAACACGGTTTTCAGCATGTCATTATCGGCATTCACCTTCAATGGTGATTCCGGTTTCTTCAGTTCAAGCGTGATATGCTTTGTCTGGGCAATCATCTCGAAGATCTCAACCACACCAGGCACGATATCCTCCAAGTTCAGATCCTGCAGCACCACGCTCAATCGACCCGTCTGGCTCTTGGTCCACTTCAGCAGATTATCGAGCAGGTCGTGCACCTCCTCAGACTCCCTGTTCGCCTGGTCGAGCAACGCATGCAGTTCCGGTCCTACTGTCTCCTCCGATGTCGACTGCACCACCAGGTTGAGCACCATGCGGATACTGGCCATCGGCGAACGCAGATCGTGGGCAATCACCGAATACATCTTATCGCGGTTGCTCAGTGTGGCTTTCAGTTCTGAATTCTGCTTCTCAATAATACGTTTGGCTGCCACCAATGAAATCTGCTGCATTACACGCATCACCAACTCCTCTTTGTTGAAGGGCTTGGTAAGAAAATCGCTGGCACCTACCTGGAAGCCGTGAACCAAATCCTGCGGGGTATTCAAGGCTGTGAGGAAAATAATCGGTATGTCTTTCAGTTCAGGGTCTTTCTTCATGATGACAGCCGTATCGAAGCCCGACATATCAGGCATCATCACATCGAGCAGCACCAGGTCAGGATGTTCTGCACGCGACTGCTCGATACAAGCCTTACCACAGTTGGCCGTGCATACCTGGAACTTTTCGTTTGTAAGAAGGATCTTGAGCAATAAGACATTACTCATCACATCGTCGACAATAAGAATCTTATAGTCGCTCCTATTGATATTTGACTCTAGAGACTCACCCATTATTTCAATTAGCGGTAGGTTATGTACAGTTTCGAATGCAAAAATAGTGCAATAATTCGAGATTTCCAAATTATTACACTATTTTTTTTAACTTTTGGCCGTTTTCAGGCCGTTTTTCAAAAAAATCACTCTACCGTAACGCTTTTTGCGAGGTTTCTGGGCTGGTCGACATTCTTTCCTTTGCAGACCGCCACATGGTAGGCCAACAACTGCAAGGGGATGGTAGCCACCAGCGGTTCCAGACACTCCAGCACATCGGGGAGTTCGATTACCTCGTCGGCAATTCGCGCGATGGTATCATCACCTTTCGAGACGAGAGCAATTACCCTACCCTGACGGGCCTTGATCTCCTGAATGTTCGACAATACCTTCTCATACATCGCGTTATGCGTAGCAATCACAACAACGGGCATATCAGAGTCAATCAGCGCAATCGGACCGTGCTTCATCTCCGCAGCAGGATAACCCTCAGCATGGATATATGATATCTCCTTCAGTTTCAGCGCACCCTCCAAAGCGACGGGATAAGAATAACCACGACCCAGATAGAGGAAATTATGAGCATAAGTGAAGGTACGCGCAAGGTCGGCCACTTTCTCATTCGTCTGCAGCACCTCACGGATCTTCACAGGAATCTCGCTCAAGCCCTTCACCACCTTCAGATACTCGTCACGGTTGATGGTACCCTTTGCCTCACCCATGGCCAAGGCAATCATCGTAAGCACCGTCACCTGACCAGTGAAGGCCTTGGTCGATGCCACACCAATCTCCGGTCCCACATGGATATAAGTACCGGTATCAGTAGCTCTGGGAATGCTGCTGCCGATGGCATTGCAGATGCCATAAATGAAGGCGCCACGATCCTTGGCCAGTTGTACGGCTGCCAGCGTATCGGCCGTCTCACCGCTCTGAGAAATGGCAATCACCACATCACCCTTGCCCACTACGGGATTACGGTACCTAAACTCTGAAGCATACTCCACTTCCACGGGTATCCGACAGAAAGTTTCGATCATCTGCTTGCCAATCAAGCCCGCATGCCACGAGGTACCACAGGCCACGATAATAACCCTTTTCGCCTCAAGCATCTGCCTGCGGTAATCAATTAGAGCCGAGAGTGTTACATGGTCTGCTTCAAGATTCACACGACCACGCATACAGTTAGTCAGGCACTCCGGCTGTTCGAAGATTTCCTTCAACATAAAGTGGGGATAACCGCCCTTCTCTATCTGACCTAAATCGATGTCGACTGTCTTGATTTTCAACTCCTGTTCCTCACCGAGGATACTCAGCACATGCATATCCTCTGAGCGCTTAATAACAGCAATATTGCCATCTTCCAAGTAGACCACCTTGTCGGTATATTCCACAATCGGACTGGCATCGGAACCGATAAAGAACTCATCTTTACCAATACCCACCACCAACGGACTCTGCTTACGGGCAGCAATAATCTCATCGGGATTGCGTTTGTCGAGAATCGCTATAGCATAGGCACCTATCACCTGATAGAGCGCCACCTGAACAGCCTCCAGCAACGGGAGGCTCTTCTTCATCATCACATACTCAATCAGTTGTACCAGTACCTCAGTATCGGTATCGCTCTTGAACTGCACCCCGTTAGACTTCAGTTTCTCCTTGATATCGGCATAGTTCTCGATAATGCCGTTGTGGATAATAGCCAGATTACGCGACTGTGAATAATGAGGATGGGCATTTCTTGACGACGGTTCGCCATGGGTGGCCCAACGGGTATGGGCAATGCCGATCGTACCGCTCACATTCTTATCGCTGCAATACTCACAAAGATTATCCACTTTGCCCTTCGTCTTATAGACATTCAGTTCGCCGTCGGTATTGATCAATGCCACACCGGCCGAGTCATAGCCACGATATTCCAATCTGCGAAGGCCCTTGATCAGAATGGGAAAAGCCTCCTTGTTGCCTATATATCCAACGATTCCACACATAATCTCTTATTCTTTTATTTATTTAAAATGGCAGGTCGTCAGCACTTCCCTCGGCAGATGCCTCAGGTGCTGGCGGGAAGGGAGCGGTTGCAGCAGCAGCGTCGGGCTGGCCCTGTGCCGGTGGAAAGGGCGAAGCAGCCGGAGCCGCAGGTGCCACCTGGCCACGGATCACGTTGTAGGCACGGATCTCATTGAACCAACGGCCATTATATTCGTGGGCATCGATATCGAACTGGATAGTTAGATCCTCGCCATTTTGGATGTTGAACTGCCTGATGCGATCCTCACCGAAAAGACGGAACACGCACTTGCGGGGATACTGTCCAGGAACCTCGATTACATATTCCTGAGACATCCATGCGTTGCCAGTACGGTTAGACACACCACTATTTGCCGGTAAAACGGCGATAATTCTACCTGTTAATTCCATTGTCTTAAATGTTTTTATTTGTTGTTTTTTCTTGTTTCACTCGGCGAAATTACTAAAAATAGTTTGAAACTCGAAAAATTATCGCCTTTTTTTTGTTTATAACAACGTTTTTTTGTAATTTTGTCGTCAAATCAGAAGTAATTAAAAACAAAACGCTAGCATAATTATGAGATTTACTTTATCAAGTTCTGCGCTGAGCAGTAAACTCTCAGCACTTTCAAAGGTAATTAACAGCAAGAACGCCCTTCCCATCTTGGGCGACTTCGTATTCGACATCGACGGTCAGAACCTCACCCTTACCGCCTCCGACGGTGAGAACACCATGCGCACCACCCTCGCGCTGACAGAGAGTGACGGCAACGGCCGCTTCGCCATTGGAAACCACGACCTGCTGGAAGCCGTAAAGGGATTCTCCGAGCAGCCCATCACCTTTGATGTCAACCAGGAGCAAAATACCGTGAAGATCAGTTATCAGAACGGTCTGTTCTCACTGCCAATCGAGAATGCCGACGAGTTCCCAATGGCACAGTCCATCGGCGACAATGCCTATACCATCACGATACCCAATATCACCTTGGCCGAGAATGTCAACCGCAGCATCTTCGCTACGGCTCAGGACGAACTGCGCCCCGTGATGAACGGTATCTACTTCGACCTGACACCCGACTGTCTGGCTGTTGTGGCCAGCGACGGACACAAACTGGTGCGCAACAAGGTATTCACCATCAAGAGCGACCAGCCCGCAGCCTTCATCCTGCCCAAGAAACCGGCCAACCTGTTGAAGAGCCTGCTTGGCAAGGACGGCGGCGACGTGGTCATCCGTTTCGACGAGCGTAATGCTGAGGTGAACTACGGTGACGGCACCATCCAGTGCAGACTCATCGAGGGCAGATACCCCAACTACAACTCCGTGATTCCACAGAGCAACCCCAACGAACTGCGTGTCGACCGTCTGGGTCTGTTGGCCGCCCTGCGCCGTGTGCAACCCTTCGCCAACGACTCAAGCAACCTGATTCGCTTCCACGTAGAGGGTAACACACTGCAACTCGATGCCGAGGACTACGACTTCTCGAAGACCGCCACCGAGCGCATGAGTTGCGAATACAACGGCAAAGCCATGAGCATCGGATTCAAGGGCTCGTCGTTCATCGAGATACTTAGCAACTTCGATTGTCCTGAGGTTGTCATCCAACTGGCCGACCCCAGCCGTGCCGGACTGGTACTGCCCTCTGAGCAGCCCGAGAATCAGGATGTACTGATGCTGATGATGCCAATGCTGATCAACGATTAATAGGAGATGAAACTGAACCTGACAAAACCGCTGGTCATCTTCGATCTGGAAACCACCGGACTCGATCTGGTGAAGGATCGCATCATACAGATCTCATTTATTAAGGTATATCCCGACGGCAAGGAAGAGCGAGGCGACGAACTGATCAACCCCGAGCGCCATATTGAGCCTGTTATCACACAGTTGACGGGTATCAGCGATGAGGATGTCAAGGACAAGCCCACCTTCAAGCAGATTGCCCAGCGACTGAGTGATCAGTTCGCGGGCAGCGACTTTGCCGGCTTCAATTCCAACCATTTCGACATCCCCCTGCTGGCTGAAGAGTTTCTGCGCGCGGGTATCGATTTCGACTTCACCAAATGCAGACTCATCGACGCCTGTTCTATTTTCAGGAAGATGGAGCGCCGCAACCTGGCCGCCGCCTATAAATTCTACTGCGGACGGAAGATGGAGGAAGATTTCGAGGCTCACCGTGCCGACCAGGACACGGAGGCTACTTACCGCGTGCTGATGGGACAACTCGACAAATACGCCCCCGGTGCCAATGAGGATCCTGAGAAAGTGTTGGAAAACGACATGCAAGCCTTGGCAGACTTCTCAAAGATGAACAACAATGTTGACTTTGCCGGACGTATCGTCTGGGGCGAGATGAAGGATGCCAAGGGAAACCCCGTGCTCGATGAGAAAGGGGAACCCAAACTCATTGAGGTATTCAACTTCGGAAAATACAAGGGCATGCCTGTTGGCGAAGTATTGAAGAGGGATTCTGGCTATTATGGTTGGATTCTGCAAGGCGACTTCACCTATAACACCAAGCAGGTACTGACCCGCATCCGTCTGGCAGAAGCGAAATTTTAATCTTAGTGAATAGTGATTAGTGAATCGTGAATAGTTATGAGGACTTACGGATTATCATCGAATAGGTGGTTCAGAGTCTTGGGACTACTTTTCACTTTTCACTGTTCGTTATTCACCATCTCTGCACAGGAGTTACAAGTGAAGGTGACTGTGAACCACAGCCAGATACAGGGAAGCGACAACAGTGTATTCGACAACCTGCAGCAGACGCTGGAGCAGTTTATCAACGAGCGCCAGTGGACAGACCTGCAGTTTCAGGAGAATGAGCGCATCCAGTGCAACCTGAACATCACCGTTTCAAAATATACCCGTGAGGAAAATAGGTTTGAATGTACGGCATTGATACAGGCCAACCGGCCCGTCTACAATGCCAGTTACACCACCACCTTATATAATAATAGGGATGCGAACTTCCACTTCGAGTATGCGCAATTCGACCAACTGAACTATAATGATGAGACCGTAGACAACCAGTTGACAGCCCTTGCTGCCTACTATGCCTACCTCATCATCGGCCTCGACCTCGACAGTTTCTCGCCCATGGGTGGTACCGACATTCTCCAACGCTGTATGCAACTTGTGAACAACGCTCAGGACTTAGGCTACCCCGGCTGGAAGTCGTTTGAGGACTCCCGCAACCGCTTTGCCATCATCAACGACTATCTCGACGAGCAGATGAAGCCCTTCCGGCAGTTGCAGTACGATTACTATCGCAAAGGCCTCGACGAGATGGCCAGCAATGCCGAACGAGGCCGAACGGAGATATCCTCCGCCCTCGAGTCGCAGTTGAAGAAAGCCCACGAGAACAAACCACTCAGTCGCTTGCCGCAGATATGGACGGACTACAAGAAAGACGAACTGGTAAACATCTACAAGGGCAAGGGGACCCAAAAGGAGAAGCAGACCATCTACGACCTGTTGAGCAGCATCAACGCCTCGCAAAACACCGCATGGGAGAAAATTAACAACTGATTATTATGCTGAAGCATCTATATATCAAGAACTTCGCACTCATTGACATCCTGGATATCGACCTATATCCAGGATTCTCTGTCATCACCGGCGAGACAGGTGCCGGCAAGAGCATCATTCTCGGTGCCATCGGCCTGCTGTTAGGACAACGGGCTGACCTGAAGACCCTGAAACAAGGGGCCGACAGGTGTGTGATTGAGGCACACTTCGATCTCTCGCGCTACCACATGGAGCCGTTCTTTACGGAAAACGATATCGAATACGATGCCAACGACTGTATCATTCGCCGCGAACTGACGGCTGCTGGGAAAAGCAGGGCATTCATCAACGACACCCCTGTGCAACTGACCATGCTCAAGGAACTGGGTGAACGTCTCGTAGATGTTCACTCACAACACCAGAACCTGTTGCTTAACAAACAGGACTTCCAACTTAGCGTCCTCGACATCATTGCCGACGATGCCAAGGCACTGGCTGCCTATAAGGACACGTTCAACGCCTACCACCAGGCTGCTATCGAACTGCAAGCCTTGAAAGAAGAGATTGAGCGTAATCGTCAGAATGTGGATTTCCTGCAATTCCAGTATCAGGAACTGCAAGGGGCCAACCTGATGATTGGCGAACAAGAGGAATTAGAGCAGAAGAGCGATACAATGACTCACGCCGAGGACATCAAGAGTGCGCTCTACACCGCCGACAATGCCTTGCAGACCGAAGGCACAGGCATCGTCACTTCGTTGCGCAATGCCATGAGTGCCCTGAAAGGCATCAGTCATGTCTTCCCAGAGGCAGAAGAACTGGCCTCCCGGATGGACAGTACCTACATCGAACTGAAAGACATCTCCCAGGAAGTGGGCAGCCTGTTGGAGGGTATCGACTTCGATCCTGCTGAACTCGATACCGTCAACGAGCGCTTGGATCGTCTCTACGACTTACAGAAGAAATATCATGCCGACGATACCGAAGCACTCATTACCCTGAGGGATTCCCTAAAACAACAGTTAGATCATATCGACAACAGCGACGAAGCCCTGCTGGAACGACAGCAACAGGTGGACCAGTTGAAGGCTCAGTGCCAGCAGCAGGCAGACCACCTGACCCAACTGCGCACCAAAGCCACCAAGAAAATTGAGGCAGAGATGCAACAGCGACTGGTGCCCCTCGGCATGCCCAATATCCGCTTCCAGATAAGCATCACCCAAGACAGTCTGTCGGCTAATGGTCAGGACAAGGTGGCCTATCTCTTTTCCGCCAATACCTCCACCCCACTCCAGCCTGTGTCACAGGTGGCCTCGGGTGGTGAGATTGCTCGTGTGATGTTGGCCCTGAAGGCCATGATCAGCGGAGCCGTAAAATTGCCGACCATCATATTCGACGAGATTGATACGGGGGTCAGCGGCAAGATAGCCGAGAAGATGGCAGAGATTATGTACGAGATGGGTAGTCATGAGCGTCAGGTCATCAGCATCACCCACCTCCCGCAGATAGCCGCCTTAGGTTCGGCGCATTATAAGGTGGAAAAAGAGGAAACACCACAAGGCACCACCAGCCGCATGGAAATCCTTACCACCGAAGAGCGTGTCACGGAGATTGCACAGATGCTCAGTGGCAGCAAGGTCACGGAGGCCGCCATCCAAAACGCAAAACAATTATTACGATTATGAAAAAGATTCTATTTATATTTTTCACACTTCAAATCTCATTATTCACCTTTGCCCAGCCTGGCTGGGTGAAGAGTGCTAGCAAGTCGGTATTCACCTTAAAGACATTCTCAGCCGACGGTTCGCTGATAGCAAGCAGCAACGGTTTCTTCACAGGTAACAACGGCGAGGCCATCAGTAGTTTCACGCCTTTTAAGGGGGCGGTTCGTGCCGTCATTATCGATGCTGCCGGTAAAGAGATGAATGTGAGTGGCATGATTGGTGCCAACGATATGTATGACGTGGCCAAGTTCCGCGTAGTCGGCAAGACCCGTCCCCTCACAGTTGCCTCCGGCATCGCACAAAGCGGAGAGCGGACGTGGCTGTTACCCTATCTCGAAACGAAGAATCTCAGCAATGGCATCGTGCGCAAGGCTGAGACCTTCCAACAGGACTATGCCTACTACACCATCGCCATGCAGGCCCAGGAGAAGCACATCGGTTCTCCCCTGCTTAACGATAATGGTGAGGTGATAGGCATTTTGCAGCCTGCCGCCTCAGGTGCCGACTCCCTCTGCTACGCCATCAGCGCACTATTTGCCGACTCGCTGAAGGTGACAGGACTGAGCATCAACGACCCGACCTTGAAACTCACGCAGATCCGCACCGAGATGCCGGAGTCGTTGGAAGATGCCAACCTGATGATGTACCTGGCTGGGGCATCAACCGACTCCACCACCTATACCCGGCTTATCAGCGATTTCATCCAGAAGTTCCCCGCTGCACCCGACGGCTATGCCTATCGTGCACAGTTCGCCAGCAGTTATGGTGACTTTGCTTCTGCCGAAAAGGATATGGAAGAGGCCATCAAACTCTCTACGAACAAAGACAACGAGCATTTCAACTATGCCCGTATGATCTACAACAAAGAGATCTATCAGGCCAACAAACCCTATGAGAACTGGAGCCTTGACAAAGCCCTTAGTGAGACACGCGAGGCATGGAACATCAATCCCGTCCCCGCCTACAGGGAACTGGAGGCCAATATTCTCTATACGCAGAAGAACTATGCAGAAGCCTACGACCGTTTCATCGAACTGACGAAGACCAACATGGTTACCGCCGAGACCTGGTACTGCGCTGCACTCTGCAAAGGACAGTTGAAGGACACGACTGCGATGCTGGCCCTGCTCGACAGTACCATGAACATGTTCAGCAAGCCCTACCTGAAGCAGGCTGCCCCTTACCTCTGGGCACGAGCCAATGCCAAGTTCAATAGCAAGAAATACCGTGAGGCTGTGAACGACATGAACGACTACGAGCAACTGATGGCTGCCGATGTGAATGCCAACTTCTACTATATCCGCCATCAGGCAGAAGTAGAGGGACGCCTGTTCCAGCAGGCCCTCAACGATATCGGTCAGGCCGCAAAGATGGAACCCAAGAATACCTTCTACCTGGCCGAGAAAGCCTCATTGCAATTGCGAGTAGGCCTGTATGACCAGGTGATGGAGACAGCCAACGAGATCATGACCTTGGAACCGGACAACAGCGACGGCTATCTTTTCCTCGGCCTTTCACAATGCATGAAAGGCAAGAAGAAAGAAGGTCTTGCCAATCTCCAGAAAGCCAAGGAACTGGGCTACCCACAGGCAGATGAACTCATCGAGAAATATGCCAAATAACAAATAAGGGCTGCGACATCATCATCGTAGCCCTTGTTGTTTTTATCTATTATCAGAATGGTGTCGGTCCATCTCCCGAATCAGGAGGCGGCAAGGTCGACAAATTGGCAAAGGGATCATAGCCGCTGTCAGTAGGAGGCAACTCACCACCATTGATACTCGAGTCCATGATCTCACCACCCGTATTGCCCTGCATAGATCCGATATTGGTGTCTTCAGGATTCTCGAAACGCGTAAACTGTCCACGGAAGTTCAACAGCACATCACCCGTGGCACCCTTACGGTGCTTGGCAATGATGATCTGTGCCATACCACGCAAATTACGGCCATTCTCATCCTGATAGATATGATAATACTCCGGACGATGCACAAAGAGCACCATATCCGCATCCTGCTCGATGGCACCCGATTCACGCAGGTCACTCAACTGTGGGCGTTTACCTTCCAGACCTTCTCGGGATTCCACACCACGGTTCAACTGACTCAAGGCAATAATAGGGATATCCAACTCCTTGGCCAAACCTTTCAACGAACGGCTGATGGTCGACACCTCTTCCTGACGTGAGGAGAAGCGCATACCGTTGGCATTCATCAGTTGCAGGTAGTCAATCATGATGATCTTCACGCCATGCTCACGCACCAGACGACGAGCCTTCGTACGAAGTTCGAAAACCGAGAGACCCGGCGTATCATCGACATAGAGGGGTGCATCCAACAGGTTGTTCACGCGCTTGTCCAGACGATCCCATTCATCTGGACTCAACTGACCATTCAAGATCTTCGAGCCCTCAATCTCACACGCATTCGAGATGAGACGGTTCACCAACTGCACGTTCGACATTTCCAACGAGAAGAAAGCCAAGGGAACACGATAATCGGCGGCAATATTCTTTGCCATCGACAAGGCAAAAGAGGTCTTACCCATAGCCGGACGACCAGCCACAATCACAAGGTCGCTAGCCTGCCAGCCCGAGGTGATATCGTCGAGTTTGTGATAGCCCGTAGCCACACCTGTCAGACCGTCCTTGTTGGCCGCAGCGGCCTGGATGCTCTGGATAGCCTGCGAAATGACAGGATTAATCTGCGTATAATCCTTTTTCATATTCCGCTGGCTCAACTCGAAGAGCGAGCCCTCAGCCTCCTGCATCAGGTCGTCGATATCGCTGGTCTCATCCAGGGCCTTCGTCTCAATCACACTCGCGAAGGAAATCAGTTGTCTGGCCAGGAATTTCTGGGCGATGATATTGGCGTGGTACTCGATATTGGCCGATGAAGCCACACGGGAACTGAGGTCTGCCACATACCCTGGGCCACCCACTTCCTCGAGTACACCATTCTTGGCCAACCGCTCCGCTACCGTCAGGATATCAACGGGTTTCTCCTCCATCGAGAGGTCGCGGATGGCCGCATAGATCATCTGATTACGGGGTTCATAGAAACTCTCCGGATAAAGCATCTCACAGACGACGGCATAGGCATCCTTGTCAATCATCAGGGCACCCAGTACAGCCTTCTCCACCTCCAGAGCCTGGGGTTGAAGATGACCATAGGTATTGTCCACCGGTTGTTGCTTGCGCGGTCTGCGACGTGTGTTGTTATCTTGTTCTGCCATACATGTTTTAAGTTCAGGTTGCAAAGTTACAAAAAAGAAGTGAAAAGAAGAACAATTCCATTAAATTTTCAATTCTCAATTTTCAATTCTCAATTTAAATCATTATCTTTGCAGCATGATTACATTCCCCATAGCAAAAATCAATCTGGGACTCAACGTCGTTGAGAAGAGACCCGACGGCTATCACAACCTCGAAACGGTGTTCTACCCCGTGAATATCCAAGATGCGCTCGAGGTCCATGAGATGGAAGAAACCTTCCCCTCACCCTATGACTGCGACCTGAAAGTAACAAATATCCACATCGAGGGCGACGAGCAGCGTAACCTCGTGGTACGTGCCTACCAGTTGCTGAAACAGGATTTTCCCTCACTGCCCCGTCTGCATGCCCATTTGTATAAAGGCATCCCCACACAGGCAGGCATGGGCGGCGGTTCCAGCGACTGCGGCTATATGATTACCCTGTTGAACCGGATGTTCCACCTCGGACTCTCCGATTCACAGATGATCGGCTATGCAGCACAACTGGGTGCCGATTGTGCCTTCTTCATCCAGAGTCGGCCCGCCTATGCGGAGGGCATCGGCGAGATACTCACCCCCATCGCCCTCGACCTGAAGGACTGGTATATCGCCATCGTTCGTCCGGCAATACCCGTCTCCACCAAAGAGGCCTTCTCGCTCATCACGCCCCGCCATCCGAAAAAGAACTGTCGGGATATCGTCATGCAGCCCATTGAGACATGGCGCGAAGAACTGACTAATGATTTTGAGCACAGCGTCTTCACCCTGCATCCTGAGATCGGGGCCATCAAACAGCGGCTCTACGACCTCGGCGCCACCTATGCCGCCATGTCTGGCTCCGGCTCTTCGCTCTTCGGTCTTTTCCGCAAGCCTATCGACCTCAGCGAATTTAATGCCGAAGGAACATTTAAAACAATAATCCCGCTCAATTGAGCGGGATTACTATTTTTATTGGATTCCGTCTTCGCGGAGTTTCTCTTGCCATTTCCAGGCACTCCTCAGCACCTCATCCGTAGGCGTCTCTGCCTTCCAGCCCAACACCTTGTTGGCCTTGTCGACATTACCCCAGACCTGCTCGATATCGCCTTCGCGACGCGGAGCATAGGTCCAGTTCACTTTCACACCCGTAGCCTTCTCGAAGCCTTCCACCACCTCTAAGGTTGAAAGACCTTTGCCTGTACCGATATTGAACACCTCGACAGCCTCAGTATCAGGCTGGTCAAGCACGCGCTCCATCGCCTTCACATGAGCCTTGGCCAGATCCACCACATAGATATAGTCGCGGATACAGGTGTGGTCGGGGGTGTTGTAATCATGTCCGAATATCTTCAACTGCTCACGGATACCCATAGCCGTCTGCGTCACAAACGGAATCAGGTTCATGGGCACACCATTGGGCAACTCGCCGATAAAGGCAGAGGGATGGGCACCAATGGGATTGAAATATCTCAGGATGATGCTCTTGATGGGCGCACCCGAGTGGATGTAGTCCTGGATGATCTCCTCGTTGATCTGCTTGGTGTTGCCATAAGGGCTCATCGCCTTCTGAACGGGTGCATTCTCCGTCACAGGCAGGTTCTCCTGAGAGGGCTGACCATAGACGGTGCAACTCGAAGAGAAGATGATGCCCTTCACGTTATACTTAGGCATCAGTTCCAGCAGATTGATGAGCGACATGAGGTTGTTGCGATAATAGAGCAACGGCTTCTCCACGCTCTCACCCACAGCCTTCGAAGCAGCAAAGTGGATGATACCCTCAATCTTCGGGTACTTCTTGAAGACACCCTCCAAGGCCTCCATATCACAGCAGTCCACCTGTTCAAAGACAGGTTTCACACCTGTGATCTTCTCAATGCCGTCGAGCACGTTTACATTCGAGTTCGAGAGGTTGTCGATGATCACCACCTCATAACCCGCTTCTTGTAGTTCCACGGTAGTATGGCTTCCAATAAAGCCCGTACCACCTGTCACTAAGATTGTCTGTTTCATTTCTTCTCTTCCTTCTTTTCGTCGACTTTCTTATCCTCGGCCTTCTTGGCTGATGGCTTATAGCGCTTGTTCAGACCATTGATGATATCCTGAGTGATGTCATACTTCTTATCGGCAAACAGGATATTGTCGCCTGCCTTCGAGAGAATGATGTCATACTTCTTATCCTTATTGTAAGCTTTCAGGAAATTGTTGAGCGAATCGCGCAGAGCCTCATTAAACTTAGCCGTCTCGTTGGCAAGTTCCGACTCCAGACGAGCCTGAAGGGTCTGCAGGTCATTCTGCTGACGCTGGATAGCGTTCTGCACGCTGGCAGCCTGCTCACGGCTCTGGAAACCGTTGTTGTTCAGTTTCTGCTGGAAATTGTTCACGGCAGCCTGCAACTGGTTACCCTTCTGGGTCAGTGTGTTACGGGCATTGTTGCTCTTCTTCTCCAGCGTCACCGTATAGTCCTTGGCGAAGTTATACTGTGTCATCAGGGAGTCAACCTCTACGAAGGCAATTTTCATGCCTGTGGTTGAAGCCTCACTAGTAGCGGGCTGCTCGTCCATCTTCGGAGCAGCATTGTTACACGATACCATCATAGCGGCGATGGCCAGCGTTGGGATAATGTACTTTTTCATTCTTTTAGTCATTAATTATTTCAATTTTCAATTTTTCAATTCTTCAATTTTTCAATCTTCAATCTCCTTCACCGCAAACCTGCTCTTCGTGCGCATTTCACGGTCTTGGTCCATCACACAGTGAATCCCCCGTTCCTTCATCGCCTCAGAGTCATGGATATGTTGCGATTTAAACTCGCCCTGCTTCGTAAACAGCACCCTCACGAGGAAAAAAATCATCGCGATAGCAATTATTAACGCCGATATGAGCAGAGTCTCAATCATTTTTTATATCTTTGCGGCTGCAAAGTTACAAATTAAAATACGAATTCTATCAAAAATTACATTAATAATGAATAAAAACGATTTAAAACCCGCTGTAGTCTTCGCTGAATTTGCGAAGATTAACGAAATTCCGCGTCCTTCAAAGCGCGAAGAGAAGATGATTGAGTATCTGAAGAACTGGGGCGAGAGCCGCCATCTCGACACCAAAGTCGACGAAACGGGCAATGTAATCATCCGCAAACCCGCCACCAAGGGCATGGAGAATTGCAAGACCGTCATCCTGCAGAGTCACATGGATATGGTATGCGACAAACTCGTCGATGTGGAGTTCGATTTCGATAAGGATGCCATCAAGACCTATGTCGACGGCGAATGGCTCACCGCTGAGGGTACCACCCTTGGTGCCGACGACGGTATCGGCTGTGCCATCGAACTCGCCATCCTGGCCTCCGACGATATCCAGCATGGTCCTATCGAGTGCGTCTTCACCCGCGATGAGGAGACAGGTCTTACCGGCGCAGAAGGCATGAAGGCCGGCTTTATGACAGGCGACTACCTCATCAACCTCGACTCTGAGGATGAAGGTGAGATTTTTGTCAGTTGTGCCGGTGGCCGTAACACCCAGGCAAAGTTCACCTTTGCCCGTCAGGCAGCCCCCGCAGGCAGTTTCTTCCTGAAAGGCTCCCTCAAGGGGCTCGTAGGCGGTCACTCAGGCGACGATATCAACAAGAAGCGCGCCAACGCCATCAAAATCCTCGCCCGTTTCATCTTCCAGACCATGAAGCGCTACGAAGGTGTATGCCTGGCACAGTTCCATTCGGGCAAACTCCACAACGCCATCCCCCGCGACGGTTACTTCGTGATTGCCGTTCCCAACGACCTCAAAGAGAATGTGCGCGCCGACTGGAACGTATTTGCTGCTGAGGTAGAAGACGAGTTCCATGTCACCGACACGCAGATGGTCTTCTCGATGGAAAGCACTGATGCTGAGCCCGTTATCGAGCCCGCCGTCGCCAAGAATTTCGTTTGGGCCATACAGGCTGTCGACAACGGCATCTACGCCATCTGCCAGGATGAAGCCCTTGGTGGTATGGTCGAGACATCGAGCAACATCGCCAGCATTCATAGCAGCGACACCACCATCGACATCCTCTCCAGCCAGCGCTCCAATGTGATGTCGAACCTCGACAACATGTGCGCCACCATCCAGGCCGTCTTCGAACTGGCAGGTGCCGAGGCTAAGAGCAGCGACGGCTATCCCGCATGGAAGATGAAGGCCAACTCGAAACTGCAGGAAATCGTGGTCAACTCCTACGTAAAACTCTTCGGCCACCAGCCTGTGGTGCGCGGCATCCATGCCGGTTTGGAGTGCGGACTCTTCTCAGAGCGCTATCCCAACCTCGACATGGTTAGTTTCGGCCCCACCCTTCGCTTTGTACATACCCCCGACGAACGACTCCATATCCCCACCGTACAGATGGTGTGGGATCATCTGCTCGACGTACTCAAAAACATCCCGCAGCAATGAACCGTTCGCGCGCGTATATTATAATAGGTATTCTGGCCGTACTGTTGCTCACTGCCTGTGGGCAGCAGTACCAGGCCAAGAGCCTTGTCAAGGATTTTGTCAAGGCGCACGCCACCGAGGAACTCAACATCACCGGCTTTACCGATCTCGACTCCACCAAGGTCATCAGCGACTCACTGTTCCAGACCATACAACAGAATGCAGCCAACGACCCTCTTTTCAAAGAGGTCGATTTCAGCGGTTCCGTAGCCTCCTCCCCCCTCCTTTACATCCGCATGCGATATCAAAAAGATACGCTTGAACTGTCCAAAACCTTCTATTTCGACAAGGATTTATCGGCAATTATCGCCTTTAAATAACTTTTTTCGAAAAAATTCGATAAAACATTTGGAGGTTTCGGAAAAATGTAGTACCTTTGCACCCGCAATCAAGGAGATAACCCCAAGGTTTACGGCTCCAAGGTCCTCTGGAAGGATGGGTGAGTGGCTGAAACCAGCAGTTTGCTAAACTGCCGTACGGGTTCCCGTACCGGGGGTTCGAATCCCCCTCCTTCCGCACCGAGGGGATTTCTCTGCGAGAGCGCTCTTTCAAATGTTGGTCGATTCATCTAATGGTTAGGATACAAGATTCTCAATCTTGGCATAGGGGTTCGATTCCCCTATCGACTACAAAAGTCCCTGATAATCAGGGACTTTTTTTGATTCTAAAGTTCAAATACAACCATTATTTATCTCCATGAAGGATAGATTATAATGACATGATGACAAATGACATCATGACATTAAGGTGTTTGAAACATGCAGAGGCATAAAGTAAAAGAATAAGAAGGATTATTAATATTAAATAATATAATATTATAATATTATATTATTCTTAAATGTACAGTGTGCGAGATTGAAAGTGCTTAATGTCATGTTGTCATGATGTCATTG
>Ga0310690_10004911_pt1 | contig 18555 bp, 11 predicted proteins | sample AusTroGonzalo_MG_2_FD_207661 | JGI IMG/M metagenome (GOLD analysis project Ga0310690, IMG submission 207661) | Bovine rumen microbial communities from tropical cattle in Woodstock, Queensland, Australia - Gonzalo_04 (v2) (version 2) | ecosystem: Host-associated > Mammals > Digestive system >...
ACGGCTGTGTAGTTGCACGTTGGCCATATGTACCGCAACGCAAGTTCGGGTTTGCATTAGCCGGCATGCCCGAGTGCACGCAAACACTCGGGCCGTGGATAGGTACTCATTCGCCTAACCGCGTAAAGAACCTGACCAAGAAGAAAGAACTCTACGAGCAGTTAATAGACCAACTTCCCAAAGGCAATGTGGATCTGCTGTTGGATCATAGTGTTGAGTATTATCTGCCTTTCCGATGGAAAGGCTTTAAGATCGAACCTACGATCAGTTATCGCTTCTCTGATCTTTCTGACTTGGATGCTATCTTCAAAGGGATCAAAGACTCGCGCAGGACGGTCATCAAAAATGCCGCACAAGACCTGACAGTCACCGAATCGGAGGATATCGAACAGCTCATTGACCTGCAACGCAAAACCTTCCTTCGGCAAGGACGACAACTGCCGATATCCGAACAGGTCATTCGTCGACTCGACGAGGCATGCAAGGATCACGACGCGCGATTCATGCTCGTAGCACATGACAACGAGGGCAATCTTCATGCAGCCGCATACTTCGTATATGACGCCAATGTGTGCTTTTATATCATGAGTGGAGCCGATCCAGCCTATCGCAACAGCGGCGCCGGAAGTCTGCTCATATGGGAAGGCATCAAAAAAGCAGCAACGCTCAGCAAGGCTTTTGATTTTGAGGGGTCGAACATTATGGACATCGAAAAGAACTTCCGCACTTTCGGAGCTCCTTTCATCGTCAATTACCGAGTATTCCGACTCAATCCCTTCCTCGCGGCCTTCGATTATATGAAACCCAAAATAAAAAGACTAATCGGATACAAAGATTGACCATGAACATACTTCTTATCAATCATTACGCCGGCAGCCCATATTACGGGATGGAGTTTCGTCCGTATTACCTCGCACGAGAATGGGTCAAAATGGGACATGAAGTAACTGTTCTTGGGGCTTCCTTCTCTCATTTACGACTCCACAACCCGACCGTTAAGCAGGACTTTCAGGAAGAGACCATAGATGGGATACGATACGTGTGGATGAAGACTCCTTCCTACAATGGTGCTGCTATGCGTATCTGTAATATATCCGCTTTTGTAACGAAATTGTGGGTACACGCCCGCAAGATCGCCGATGCCTGTAAGCCGGATGTGGTGATTGCATCATCTACCTATCCGATTGATACTATACCGGCACACAAAATCGCCCAAATAGCAAACGCCAAAAGCGCCTATGAGATTCACGATCTGTGGCCGCTGTCGCCTATGCTCATTGGCGGTTATTCGAAATATCATCCTTTCATCGTAACCATGCAATATGGAGAGGACTTCGCCTATCGAAATATGGACGCAGTAGTTTCCTTATTGTGGAACGCCAAACAACACTGTGTTGAACACGGATTAGCTCCGGATAAATTCAGTTGCGTGCCCAATGGCTATTGTCCCGAAGATTGGACGAAGGAGTCCTTCCTGGCACCACTTCCCGACGCTCACAGGCAAGCGTTCGAGCACTTAAAAGGCAAAATCATCGTAGGGTTTGCCGGAGGATTTGCGGCTTCAGGAAACGTCATCTCCCTTGTCCATGCGGCGGTCGCACTCAAAGACCGTAAAGATATCCACTTCGTGCTGGTTGGAAAAGGCCCCGAACAGGCTTCCTATGAGCATGTGATAAAAGAGAACCAACTGACCAACATTACGATCCTTCCAGCTGTTCCCAAGAAACTGATTCCGGCGCTCAACAAGCGTTTCGACATCGCCCATTTAGGAGGGCTGCATTCCGAACTGCACCAATACGGCACATCCTACAACAAAATGACGGACTACATGTTATGTGCCCTGCCTATCGTGCAGGCTGTAGATGAACCGGGATCGGTCGTTGAGCGCATAGGATGCGGCATCCGTGTGGAAGCCGAGAACGTGCAAGCCATCGCACAAGCCATTACACAACTAGCGGATATGTCCGCTGAACAGCGGAAGACCATGGGAGCCAAAGGAAAAGAATATGTAGAGAAGAACTTACCGTGGCATAAACTCGCCAAAGATTTTTTATCACCTTTTGAAGACCAATTATAAGATATATGAAAAAGTTTAATATCCCGTTTTCTCCTCCTGATATGACAGAGGCAGAAGTCAACGAAGTAAAAGACGCTATCCTGTCCGGTTGGATCACAACCGGTCCTCGCGCCAAAGAGTTGGAAAGGCAAATCGCTGCCTATGTGGGCGCAGATAAAGCCGTGTGTCTGAACTCCCAGACGGCTTGCGCAGAAATGGCATTACGCCTGCCTGGCATTGATCAAGGAGATGAAGTGATAGTTCCTGCATATACCTATACCGCATCCGCTTCTGTTGTTTATCACGTAGGCGCAACCATCGTCTTTGTGGATGTACAAAAGGACTGCCTCGAGATGGACTATAATGCCCTCGAAGCAGCTATCAACGAACGCACAAAAGCCATCATTCCCGTAGATCTGGCCGGTATTCCATGTGACTATGCACGTCTCTTCGATATCGTGGAGCGCAAACGCACACTGTTCCGCCCCGCTAACGAACTGCAACGCGCCATAGGACGCATCGCCATCTGCGCCGATGCGGCACACGCTTTCGGCGCTTCATGGCACGGCAAGATGGTCGGATCCATAGCGGACTTCAGCTCGTTCAGTTTTCATGCCGTCAAGAACTTCACAACGGCGGAAGGAGGAGCACTCACCTGGCGCGCCTTCCCGGGGATTGACAACGAAACCTTGTACCACCAAGTACAACTGCTATCTCTGCACGGACAATCGAAAGATGCACTCGCCAAAACACAACTCGGAGCATGGGAATATGATATCGTAGGACCGTGGTACAAATGCAACATGACCGATATCATGGCTGCTATCGGACTCGTACAGATGAAACGCTACCCTGATCTCTTAGCACGTCGCCGCCAAATCATCGAGCGGTTTGATGCAGCATTCAAACCACTGGGGATCGAAGTGCTCAACCACTATACCCACGATCATATTTCTTCCGGGCACTTGTACATAACACGCATACCGGGAATCACTACCGAACAACGACAAAACATCATCGTCGCTATGGCAGAGCGGGGTATCGCCACTAACGTCCACTACAAACCGCTGCCCATGATGACAGCGTACAAGAACCTGGGATTCGATATCAAGGACTTCCCCAATGCCTATGTCCGTTTTGCCAACGAGATCACACTTCCTCTGCACACACGCCTCACGGACGAGGAGATTGACTATATCATTGAACAATATACCGATATCGTACGCCATCTATGATCCGTTTTTTTGACATCCTGTTCAGCTTATTCGGACTGCTCATCCTCAGCCCCCTGTTCGTCATCGTGGCAATATGGATTGTCATCGACAATCCCGGCCCCGTATTCTACCGCCAACAACGCGTAAGTAAGCACAACAAGGACTTCGGATTGCTCAAGTTCCGATCCATGCGCGTCGGCGCCGACAAGATGAGCCTGATAACCATCGGAGAGCGCGATCCGCGCATCACGCGCGCAGGATATTATATTAGGAAATACAAGATCGATGAACTCCCACAACTCTGGAACGTGCTCGTTGGCGACATGTCGCTCGTGGGACCGCGACCGGAAGTGCGACGTTATGTGGACGTATATACCGACGAACAAAAACGTGTGCTCAACGTCCGACCCGGAATAACAGACTATGCCTCTATCGAATATATGGACGAAAACCGACTGCTCGCACAGACCGAAGATCCCGACAAAACATATATAGAGGAGATTATTCCAGCTAAGATAGCATTAAACATGCGCTATATCGAACACCAGACGCTCGGCGAATACTTCAAGATTATCGCCCTGACATTCGCCAAACTGATTCGATAAATAGGTTAACCTGATACACAAACAACCTCTTACTTATATAAAAAATGAACGTAGCAGTCATACTGGCGGGCGGAAGTGGCACACGCGTAGGAGCTAACATCCCCAAGCAGTTCATCACGGTAGCCGGCAAACCGGTTATCGAGCACACTATTGAGGCGTTCGAACGATGCGCGCGTATTGACGAGATATGCATCATTTGCCGGGAGGATTACATCAACTACGTACAGGAGCTCATGCATAGGAACAAACACACCAAGGTCAGGAAGATCCTCCCCGGAGGCAATGAGCGCTATGACAGTAGCATTGCTGCCATCAATGCCTATACGGATGATAGCACCAACCTACTCCTCCATGATGCCGTACGACCGATGGTCAGTCAGCGGATTATCAACGACTGCCTTGATGCGCTTGAACACTACAATGCCGTCGATGTCGCCGTGAACACAACAGACACGATCATCGCCGTCGATACCAACGGGTGTATAACCGATATCCCCGAACGCGCACGACTCAGAAACGTACAGACACCGCAGGGATTCAAGCGGGGCACCATCCGACGGGCGTACGAACAGGCTTTAACCGATCCCTGCTTCGTCACCACCGACGATTGCGGAACCGTCAAACGATACCTGCCTGACGAACCTGTATTCGTCGTACAGGGCGAGAATACCAATATCAAACTCACCTACCGCGAAGACTTTCTGCTGTGCGACATCCTTTTGCAAAACATATATTCAAATAATCAAACTATACAATCATGAAAAAAAGACTAAGCGAAATACAACGCTCCGATATTTTCTCGCACGTCACGAATCTCACCTACCTGCCCCGGTGGGGAGTGCTGCTCATCGATATGCTGCTGGCACTCATTGCGTATGTCGTCAGTTATATGATCAGCTACAGCCTCGTGCACTTGCAGGTCACACAAGGCATCCTGCCTATCTGGCAGCAGGCAATCGTTGTGATGTGCTTCCAGGCTGGCGCATTCTGGCTGTTTCATACCTACTCCGGCATTCTGCGCTTCTCAACGTTCGTAGATGCATCTAAGGTCGTCATGGCTGTGCTTGTCGCTGGTATCACGCCGGCCGTCATCAACGCATCCGTACGCTACGTAACGGGACAAGGATACCTGCTCAATTCGATCCTGTACACGTATATCTTCGTGGCGATTGTACTACTCGTCGTCTGGCGCGTGACAATCAAACTCAGTTTTGAATACATGTCGCATCATGGTCCGGGTACGCGCCCTGTGATGATCTACGGCACGAAGTCCGCAGGACTGGCCATCGCCAAGATGCTCAACTCCAGTATGGACAGTCAGTACCGACCTGTGGGATTCATCGCCGACACGGATGACAATGTCAAACACGAGCTGCTCGGACTGAAGGTGTATGCCAAGGATGACCATATCATCCGTCTGCTGCGCGCCAAAGAGGTGCAGGACATCATCATCTCACCGCTGAAGATGAAGACTATCAATCCGGTCAAAGATCTGGCGATATTCCTTGACAATAACATCCGCATCCTCACAACGCCGTACTTCAGCGACTTCCGGGAGGACGGAAACGAAGAGATGGCGAAGAAGATTGGTAGTATCGAGGCTATCAAGGTGGAGGATCTGCTGGAGCGACCGGAGATACATATCAATACCGACAACGTCCGTCAGGTCATTGCCGACAAGGTGGTTATGGTGACCGGTGCAGCCGGCTCTATCGGTAGCGAGATCGTGCGTCAGGTGTCGAAGTTCGAACCGCGGCTGGTGGTACTCGCCGAGATTGCCGAGTCGCCGCTGCACGACCTGAGCCTCGATCTGAACAAACTATTCCCGCACATCAACTATGCACGCGTGATCACCGATGTCCGTAACCGCGACATGCTGCGCGAAGTGTTCGAGGAGTATCATCCGCAGGTGATCTTCCACGCCGCCGCGTACAAACATGTGCCACTCATGGAGGAGTACCCCACACAAGCTATCCTGGCGAACGTGCTCGGAACAAAGAACGTCGCCGACCTCGCCGTGGAGTATAAGACGGAACGGTTCGTCATGGTATCTACCGACAAAGCCGTCAACCCGACGAACGTCATGGGCGCATCGAAGCGTATTGCCGAGATCTACGTGCAGTCGCTGTTCCGCAAACTATCTGCCAATAAGGGCACCAACGTGACGAAGTTCATCACAACCCGCTTCGGCAACGTACTGGGCAGCAACGGCAGCGTCGTGCCGTTCTTCAAGAAGCAGATAGCTGCCGGAGGCCCCGTCACTGTCACACACCCGGAGATCATACGGTACTTCATGACTATTCCCGAGGCATCGTGCCTCGTGCTCGAGGCTTCGACGCTCGGCAACGGAGGAGAGATCTTCTGCTTCGATATGGGCGCTCCGGTGAAGATCGCCGACCTGGCGAAGAACATGATACGACTCGCGGGGTTCCAGCCCGGTAAGGATATCGAGATCGTCTATACAGGACTCCGACCCGGAGAGAAGCTCTACGAGGAACTCCTGAACCAGAAGGAACGCACGCTGCCTACATCGAACAAGAAGATCATGATCGCTAACGTGCGAGAGAACGACTATGACGCTATGGCACCGCTCATCGACGAACTCATCCGCTCCGCACAGAAAGGTCTGACCTTCCCCTCCGTCAAACTCATGAAGCAGATCGTCCCCGAGTTCAAAAGCCGTAACTCCATCTACGAACAACTCGATAAGTAACCTGGTCATACTATACGACACACTCCACGCGCGCGCATAAATATTTAGGTACATATTTTCATAGCCTGCCGGTATATATATAATAGATGGAAAGAAAATTGTGAAATAAGCCCTAACGTACAAAGATATGAAAAAGCTCATAACTTCTATTTGTATCTTACTCATTAGTTGCCTGTATTGTGCTGCAGAAGGAAGCACGACTCGGCTGTACTGTATATGTGATCAGGAGTGGTGGAATGCAGACGATGCGGCTGTCGCCATCTATGCCTATTCCGAAGGCGGAGTGAATAATGCAGCGTGGCCTGGCGAACGAATGACGAAAACGGTAGAGCTCGGTACCAGCTTCTGGACTGCCGAGTTGACCGGATATTATACCAATGTTATCTTTGTGCGTGTGAACGGTTCAGGAACCATTGAAGATTGGGGAGCACAAACACAAGACTTAACTATCCCCACAGATGGCAGGAATCTCTACACCATCACTTCAACGGAAGCAGTATGGGGCGACCCCGGCGTAGAAGGCGAATGGTCAATATGGGATAAAGGAGGAGAAGGATGGGATAATCCAACGACTAATCCTTTCGGAGATGATTCTGAGGCGTTGCCTACAGTGGCAATAGTGGGATCGATGAATGAATGGGACGCTACGGCGAATATGCTCATTCCCAATGCCGATAGCTTGAGTGCAAGTATTACAATTCATCTTGACATGGCGGAATATGAGTTCAAGATAGTTGTAAACGACAATTGGTTGAGTTTGAACGGAGAAGGTAGCGAGTTATACACCTTGCATCGCGACTGGAACACAGCAAGCAATGTAAACATGGAGAATGCCACTAACTTCAAATTGATAGCAGACGTTACCGGTGAATATATTTTCACATGGACATATGCCGACAGTACCATTACCATTACGTTCCCGGAACAAACACCTGTCGTAGATGATCATGCCTACTACCTCATAGGAGAAAATGCGGAATTAGGTTCATGGAACTTGGAGAATGCCATACTAATGGAGAACGACAGTATAGAACTTTTTCTTCCGGCGGGATTCTATAAGTTCAAAATTCTACCACAAAACACAAGTTGGGATAACCAAATTACATATCAAGACGTTGATCATTCATGCTCATCTGAGAATGTAACAGGAGATAGCTTTAATAACTATAACATTAATGCCAAGCTTAGTGAGGCCGGTCCGATGACAGTTAAGATGGTTAACGGAAAAGTATGTGTAACAGGTACATTCAGCCCTACATTTCTATTAGATGTTCACACTATGGGTGATGCGGATGATCAGGGGCGAATCAAGATTGAGAATGGCGAAGAATCTATTTGGGCTACAAAGTATTACGCGCCCGGAGCCACTGCTACTATCCAAGCTATTCCTTTCGGTTCGTATACCTTCAGTCATTGGTCGGACGGCAACACCGACAATCCGAGACAACTCATTATCAACGAATCCACATCACTGAGTGCTATATTCGTAGAGGGCGAGCAGGCATATTATCTCATCGGAAGCAGTGCAGCACTGGGGTCATGGTCACTGGACAATGCACAACTGATGGACGGCGACAGTATAGTGCTGAGTTTGCCCTCCAATGCTTACGAATTCTTAGTATTGCCACAGAGTACCAGTTGGAACAACGCATTAGGATATAATGACCTGAACATAGACTGCTCTTCTGCCGGACTCGAAAAGAGTGGTACGAACAACATCAAGTTTATCTTGGCTGACGATAGCGAAGTCCGTATTCGCGTCGTGGACGGATTGCTATGCGTTAATGGCGTATTTGGCGGTGAGATCTCCATCACAGGATATTCCGTAGTAGGAGATGAAGCACTATTCGGATTGGACTGGAATGCCGAAAGCGAACTAACGGAGATGACTGAACAAGAAGGCGGTATTTGGACTTTCGTCATTGATTCCGCACAATTACAAACGGAGAAATTTTACTATTACAAGATTATAGCCAACCACACATGGTCTGTTGCGCAATATCCGGATGAAGACAACAATTATTCTTTCACTGTTGACGAGGATGGAGCATATTCCGTTGTGTTCCGTTTCACTCCTGAGGACGGCGGCTCGGCTATTGCAACGCTGATTAATCCTACCGGCACCCCAGCCGGCACCTATTATCTGATTGGCGATGCGGTACAGTTAGGAGAGTGGGACATAGAGAATGCATTGCCCATGGAGAATGGCACTATCTCACTTGAATTGCCAGCAGGCTCATATGCATTCAAAGTGCTACCCCAAAACACTGTTTGGGAACCCTCATTTGGTTACACAAATGTGGCACATGACTGCTCTTCCGACAACGTGCGCGGCGATGAATATGAAAACATTACCATCACCATGGCAGAAACCGGATTAGTTACTATCAGCGTAACCGCTTCTAACACCATATGCGTCAGTGGGAACTTCATTAATACTACCAATAGCGTATATCTTACTACCGGCATCACGCCTACCGAATCCGGCGGCTACGTATCGCCGTCAAGCGGAGAGTACGAGATTGGCTCTTCCGTCCAATTGGAGGCACGCATATCTGTTGGCGGATGGATGTTCGACCGTTGGTCGGACAATGACAGTTGGGATAACCCGCGTACTATTACCCTAACTCAAGACACCACCATCACTGCGATCTTCTCACCCGGCGAGTATGGTGTATTGGTTAATGGCAACCGACTTTTCCGCGGCACGTTCACTGAACGGCTTGACGGATCATATATCGCACAATTCCTCGCTTCCGTTGAAATGCAAACAGATGACTACTTCCAACTCATCAACCTCTTCCGCAGCTATAATACTATATGGCGTCCGCAACTTGAAGAGGGAGGATTGTCTGGTGACTTCAGTATAGATGAGACGCACAATGCTATCGTCTGCAATGCGGCCGGTTGCTACAACATATACATGAAAATCCACTACGGGCAATCAGATGATGTCGTTTATATCGACGGAGGGTCCTATTGTTCCGACGGCGAACCATTCGAACAAGGAGAAACGACTGGCGACCTCTTTTTCTCACTCGTAGGGACGGCGAACCTGTTCAGGACGGAGTGGGATATTGCTGATACACTGACCAATATGATGCCCGTGGGCGACGGACGATTCGAATATACCTTGGACTCCGTTACTCTCACTCCGGAAGGTGACTACCAATACAAAGTAATAGCCAACCACCAGTGGAATATCAAGGAGTATCCTTCGGTTCAGGAGGATGACAACTATCATATTTATGTCGAGGAGCCTGGCGTCTATTCCGTGCTTTTCTCACTCGATACGATAGCCGGTTGCTACGCTACAACCACATATCTGCACGATATCATTGACTACACACCCTCTGAGGCACCCGAAATACTGACATTCGCCCTCGACTCCACATGGCGGTTCATCATGCTGCCTGGAGTATTCGGTCTGAATACGGATGACGTCACCGCTGACGGCGAACTCGTCTGGGCGATGTATGATGCCGAACGACGGGCAGCGGGAAGATCAGGATGGACTGCCACCCATATGGCAACAGGCTTCTCCGCCAATCAGGCATATATCGTCCGGGCAGCACACGGAACAGCCACGATGACTGTCCATGTGCCCGAACAGGCACGGGAGAAGTCCTCTGCTAATCTGACGCTCGGATATTACGATGCCGGGCATGAGATGAACGCCAACTGGAACTTCCTCGGTAACCCATACCCCTTCGCATTCGATATCATGGCGGCACTTGAGGATGCGCACATCGAGGCGCCGATTGCCGTCTGGAACGGAACAGGCTATACCGCCTATACACCGGGTATCGACGAGTTCCTTCTGGAGCCGCTCGGCGCGTTCTTTATCCAACTGCCCAACGGCGGCCCGACGGTCCTCCCCCTCTCACCGGAGTACATCGCAGAGTAAAATAATCGCTATTCCCAACAACACCCAAAATGGCAATCGAATAACAACGACTGCCATTTTGTCAGTATATGGCGGTTTGGTATGTAATTTGAAGTGGTCTTTGTGAAAAAACATCGACTAACTCTAAAACAACCATACTATGAACAACTATCAGAACAACAATCCGAACAACGAAAACCTGAAGAAGTACGCCATCGACCTGTGCGAGCGGGCTTCGCAAGGCAAACTCGACCCCGTCATCGGACGTGATGACGAGATTCGGCGGGTACTGCAGATACTCAGCCGCCGAACAAAGAACAACCCTATCCTCATCGGCGAGCCAGGTGTGGGTAAGACCGCTATCGCCGAGGGGCTGGCGCACAGAATAGTCCGCGGCGATGTGCCCGAGAACTTGAAGCGTAAGAAGATCTACTCCCTTGATATGGGCGCGCTGATTGCCGGTGCGAAGTACCAAGGCGAGTTTGAGGAACGACTGAAAGGCGTGATCAACGAAGTCACCCAAGCAGCCGGTGAGATCATTCTGTTCATCGATGAGATACACACGCTCGTAGGCGCAGGCAAAACCTCCGGCGCGATGGATGCCGCGAACATCCTGAAGCCTGCATTGGCACGAGGCGATTTGCGTGCCATAGGCGCTACGACGCTCAATGAGTACCAGAAGTACTTCGAGACCGACAAAGCACTCGAGCGCCGTTTCCAAATCGTGATGATTGACGAGCCGGATGAGAGTGCGACAATCTCCATCCTACGTGGACTAAAAGAGCGCTACGAGACACACCACAAAGTGCGTATCAAGGACGATGCGCTGATTGCCGCCGTGACGCTGAGTGCACGGTATATAACCGACCGTTTCCTACCGGACAAAGCCATTGACCTTGTGGATGAAGCCGCAGCCAAACTGCGTTTGGAAGTAGATAGCAAGCCCGAGGAACTGGATGCCATCGACCGTCAGATCAAGCAACTGGAGATAGAACGCGAAGCCATCAAGCGCGAGAATGACAAGGAGAAGTTGTCAGCTATCAGCGATCAGTTGTCAGCACTCAAAGCGAAATCCGACGAACTCAACGCGCGTTGGAACAAGGAGAAAGGCTACATAGCCACCATCCAGAACGAGAAAGCCGCCATCGAGCAGATGAAACACGAAGCCGACGTTGCCGAACGCGAAGGCAACTACGGCAAGGTGGCAGAGATCCGTTACGGCAAGATCCAACAAGCCGAGGCGAACATCAAAGCCGCACAGGAAGCCCTGCACGCAATGGACAACGGTGACAGCCTGATCAAGGAGGAGGTTGATGAGGACGATATAGCCGAGGTAGTAGCCCGCTGGACAGGAATACCCGTGACGAAGATGATGCAGTCGGAGCGCGACAAGCTGCTGCACCTCGAAGAAGAGTTGCACAAACGCGTCGTAGGCCAGGACGAAGCCATCGAAGCCGTGAGCGACGCTATCAGGCGTTCGCGTGCAGGTCTGCAAGACCCCAAACGACCGATAGGCAGTTTCATCTTCCTCGGTACAACGGGTGTCGGTAAGACCGAACTCGCCAAAGCCTTGGCGGACTACCTGTTCGACGACGAGAACATGATGACCCGAATAGACATGAGTGAGTACCAGGAGAAGTTCTCTGCGACCCGACTCATCGGTGCACCTCCGGGATACGTCGGTTACGACGAGGGCGGTCAACTGACCGAAGCTATCCGCCGCAAGCCGTACTCGGTAGTGCTATTTGACGAGATAGAGAAAGCCCATCCTGACGTATTCAATGTGCTGTTGCAAGTACTGGATGACGGTCGGTTGACGGACAACAAAGGGCGCGTAGTGAACTTCAAGAACACACTGATCATCCTTACGTCGAACTTAGGCTCGCAACTCATCCGCGAGAATGCAGAGAAAGGTATTGACAGCGAGACAACCCGCAACCAAGTGCTTGAATTGCTGCGGCAGACCATCCGTCCGGAGTTCCTGAACCGTATTGACGAGACGATCATGTTCCAGCCGCTGAGTGAGAAGCAGATTCGCGATATCGTTGGCCTGCAGATCAGCGGCGTACATAAGATGCTTATGGAAAGCGGCATTGATCTGCGCGTGACGGACGATGCGATAGACTATATTGCCAAGGAAGGCTACGATCCGCAGTTCGGTGCACGACCTGTGAAGCGTGCCCTGCAACGGCTCGTACTGAACGAACTGAGTAAGTCTATCATTGCCGGCAAGGTGGATCGGAACAAACCGGTGGTCGTCGAGCTGCGTGACGGCGAGTTGAAGTTCAGGAACTGATAAGCGGTCAGCAATCAGCAGTCAGAGATTAGAAAGCGAAGGCGTGCTTAGATGAGCACGCCTTCGTTCTGTAGGTAATGGATTACTTGTGTTACTGCCTGTTGGGCTGTGGGAGGATCTACTTCGTATTCATGAATCAGCGCATCTATCAGCCTGTCTATCACCGCCTGCGCCGGTATCTCCTCTCGCGCTGTCAACTCTGTCAAGCGGAAGACAATAAAATGCCCCACCTCATTCAGTTGGAGTACACCATTGAAGAGGTGGGCATTTTGTCCGACAGCAGCACCGAGCCATGTCTCGCCTATCTGCTGAAAACGGAACGTGTAACGCAGTTGCATGGTTGAACGTTACGTTGGTGCTCTATCGCCGATTAGCGGCGGCGGCTCTGCTGCTGCTCGATCTCGCCATCATCGAAGATGCTGCGGCGACGAGGAGCATCAGCCTCAACAGGACCACCACCTTCATCACCGAGATCATCGCCTATACCGATGCTCGTGCAGAGAATCTGGGAATCGTAACGCACTACCCGGACTTCCGGTGCTATAAACTTTTTCATATCTGTAAACCTTTCTATTTGCAATAATTATTGTACAAAGAACTTCTGTCCATTTTGAATGAGCACGCCTGTTGCGCCTTTGCCTACGCGCATACCCATAATGTTATATACGGGCTCGTTCCAGTTGATGCACATTGCATCAGGCACATCCACAATAGCAGTCGGCACGCCTTCTGCGCCCTCGCAAATAATCATCTTACGTCCCGGAGCAGGAGCGCCGTCGGTTACCTCGGATGCGTCAATATACGCGCGGAGCGCCTTGATGGTCTGGTTGGTAATGTTGACATAGCGCATCTTATTCTTGTACAAGATGAAGCAACCTTCTGATTTCGGGCTGTTGTAAGGAACAGTCAGCACGCCTTCTTTTGAGCTGTCCGGATCTTTGTCTTTCGCCAAGCAGCCTACCAAACCATCATCAGCAATATCCACTGCGTTATACAGGAATGTGTTCGATCCAGTGAAGTTGATTTCATTTATGCCTTCCTCCATCTCGTAGATATACGAGTGACCGGCTTCCAGTGCGGTGTGAGGCTCGCTGAGCGTAAAGCCAAGGAGAGTAGCGCCGGAAACGGTCTTGCTCTCTATCGTATAGAACTGGGCACCCGAGCCGGCAACGCTTGCCACATCGAACGGCACGCAGATCGTTCCATACGTATTCGTTATCGTACGACCGTCAACAACGCCCACATCAGCAGTAGATGAGGTACTATACGTCATCGGATAGAACGCACTGAGCAGTGCATCTTTGGCAAGGGTTGACGAGGTGACTAACAGCGCCAATTGCGACGAACCGTTCAGCGCGATGTACTTTTCTATTCCGCCATTGTCAGTATCTACAACTTTATAGCCGCCAGCATGATTGTACCATTTGCATTCCTCATCGTGGATCAAGAAGGAATAATCCATATAATCGAGATAATCCCCTTCTGCATTTTGGATATGGAATCTGGTAGCCTCTTTGTTGAGAGTTGATATATACCATGTAACTGCGGAGGGATCAAAACTTCCCGAATACAGGTACTTATCACCATTCTTGAACACCTCAATCGTTTCGAACAGACCATCTTCAAGCGTGTTCTTTGCCACAAAATATCTGCCGTCTGCTTCGGCAACGAGAGCTGCCTGACGCGGCTCAACGTGAATGGTAATCTCACCTTCAGATTTTGCAATTCTTCCTGCGGAAGGCGCCGTGATGGTAATCAAGGCATCACCGGAAGCCAAGCCGTGTACTGTAAACGTGTAGTTGCCATCACTCACCTTGACAAGATTATCCACATACGCAATCTCCTCATGGTCTGAAGTAATAGTAACCGTTCCAGTATAGCCGGTAACCAGTGGATAAGGCTCAACGGTTGTTGTATGTGTAAAGGAAATAACGTCCTCCACTCCGGATTGAACAGTTTTTTCTGCTTCTATGTTTATTTTAGTTGTCGTTTGCGTAATGTTTTCGAATGTAGCATCAATGGTTACGTCCCTTGCAGGCATCGGGAACGTGATTGTGTATGTATTAGGGTACTTGATATAATCCGAACACGACAAATCAAATACCATATCATCGAAGCTGTACGATATCAACGAATAAGGTACGAGCTTCGGTTTCTTTCCCGTTTGGTGGGGTTCGAATGTCACCGTTATCGTTTCACCTGCAGCAGCCGTTGTGGGGGATATAGAAATCGCTCCTTCACCCGTAATCGAGCCTGCAGCGACTGAGTACGTGGTAATCTCTTCCCACTCCCATGCGATAGTAATACCGGTAAAGAATGCACCAAATTCGCATTCTGCTATTAGAGCTATATATTTATAGTCCTCCGTGAAGCTATAGGTACTGGTTCCGCCGAATGTGAACGTACATACTTCTGTTCCAAGTCCGGCACTTCCTACGTTTTCGCTTCCTGTATAAGGTTTATTATTTCGTGCATACAGATGCACTATTACCGGCGAGTCATCACTATTGAGGTTAAGATCTCCTGCTACCCAGTTGATGGCTACCGACTTAACGGTTGCATTTGACGCTGCGGACGCTGTTGTAGCGAAGGCTGTATTCTGTTCAATACCGAAGTTTTCGTCAACAGGATCGTACCAGAAGCTCGCTGCTGCATATTGAGCTGCCGAATTGAAGCTGAGACCGGTTACATTAGCATTATAGTCTTCAGGTGCAAGACTTGAGCCGTACTTAGTCGATACTGCAGAATACGAAATGACATCCGTAGCTCCTGCTGCTTTGGCTGCAACAGAACATACTACAATCGCCGTAAGGGTTAAAAACAAATGTTTTGCGTTCATTGTTTTATTTAGTTTTTAAATTAATATTCGATTTTGTGGTCACGTGCTCGCACAGATGCCTGTTCGCTCATGCATTATGCGCACACACATAACAAGGCACAAAGTTAGTAAAATTTTTCGTATAATGCAACACGTTGTCGCAAATTATGCTATAAAACATGCCGCAAAGTGTATTTTGCGACATTAAGGCTACAAATCACGGGTATAAACCGCAATCAAGGCAGGTAACCAAACCTCGTTAAAACCTCGTTTAAACCTCGTTCTACCCTCGTTTCTCTCGCACACTTTTAGGAGAGGCGGATGACTTGGTCGGCGTGGGGGATGAGGTTGTCGCGATGCGTGATGCAGATCAGAGTCAGTTCGGGGCGAGCGGAGCGAATGTTCGTAAGGATCGTCTCGGCGGTAGGGGTGTCCAAGGCGGAGAACGCCTCATCGAGGATGAGCGCCGGTGCATCGATGAGCAGGGCGCGGGCGATGGCGATGCGTTGCGCCTGACCTTCACTGAGTCCTAAGCCACGCTCGCCACAGGGGTAATCGAGTCCGCGTTCGTCACCCAGGACGAAGTCTGCATCAGCCAGACGCAACGCCTCACGCATGGCGGAATCGGTGGCTGAGGGGTTGCCGAGCAGGAGGTTATATCGAATCGTTCCGGAGAGGAGCGTGTTGCCCTGCGGCACGTAGGCGAAGCCCTGTGACGGGACAGATACTGCGCCTTCCTCAACCGGCAGAAGCCCGAGCAGTATCTGAACGAAAGTCGTCTTGCCTATACCCGTCTTACCGACCACAGCGGTGAGCGAGCCGGCAGGTATATCAGCATTGATATGCGACAGAACAGGCTCGTCGGAGTCCGGGTAGGTGAACGAGAGGCCGCGGACTTCTATGTCCGATTGCTGATTGCTGATTGCTGATTGCTGATTGCTGACAACTGATGACTGGTCGCCGATGGCAGCGATGCGTTCGGCGGCGGTGCTGACATTGACGAACGTACCGACATAGCCGATGAGCGTGCGCATCGGCTGCTGGATGCGGCCGACGAGTTGGATGAACGCAACCATCGCGCCGAAGGTGATCGCATGTGCCGACAGGCTGTACACGCCCCATAAGAACGCAATGAGATACCCAGCCACGAACGCCGTGCGCACAAGTACTGTCGCCAGCGCCGAATAACGCGTCAGTCGCATGAAGCTCTGGCGGTAACGCTCGTGCTCGTCATCCAATAAGGCGGACGCGTAGGCTGTGCGGTTAAGCGCCTTGAGCAACAGCGAGTGTTGCAGCGACTCCTGAATGAACGCCTGGATCGATGCCTGGTCTTCGCGGACCTGATGGCGGTGACGGCGCATGCGGCGTATATAGAACTGCGCGGCAATGATGATAGCCGGTGTGACAACGATGATGACGATAGCCAGCCGCCAGTCGAGCACACAGAGGAAGGCGAACGCTCCGATGAACTGCAACACGGCGGTGATGAGTGCAGGGAACTGCTCGGAGAGGAACGCAGAGACGGTATCCAGATCATCGATGAGGGTGTTCGTCAGTGTGCCGGAGTGCTGCTTGCGCAGGTAAAGCCACGGCGACTGCAGCAACCGCGCATACTCGCCCGCTTGCAGACGGTTGAGCGAACGGATACTGAGTTTGGCGCGCAGCCAGCGCACGGCGTAAGCGAGAGCCACCGACGATAGCATGCAGGCGAGGAGCATCGCCGCCAGCGCCGGCAGTGAGAGCCAACCGCCATCGTGCAGATGCCAAGTCTGACCGGCTACGGCGGCGTCGATGAGATGCTTGCTGAGCCATACCTCGAGCAAGCCGATGCAGACATCGGTGATGCCTAAGGCGATGTTCACGCCCATCTGCAAGCGATAGGCGTGCGCCGCATGGCGGAGATAGGCTATAGATGGTTTGTCAGACATAATGATTCTTTTTTCGCCAGAGGTAATGAAGGGTTCGCCACGGGAGGCTAAACAGTGACTCTTGCGGATAATCGCTGCGGATAACACGCGATGTGCGGCGTTCGGGCAGGACTTGCAGGAGGTGTCGAGCGCGAGGACTGAGCATATCGGCTGATACAGGACTGCCAAAGTAATAATCTGCCACCTCATCCATGGCTTGGGCAAAGGTCGTGAGACCTACCTGTTGACAGAGGGCGACCGGTGAGGGGATACCGGCGGCGCGGTTGCTGCGACGAACAAGATAATAGTCCATGACGTGCCGCAAGGCTACGCCGTCGTGGTAGATGTGGCGAAACGCGTGGAGAAGCGTGTAGAGTTCCTGCAACTCGGGCGTGAGTGCGCGCGCTTGTGCAAATATATATTGTAGCCGGCGGTTGTGAACCGGGTTGCACAGCCATGTAGGGGTTACATGAAACTCAACCTCCGTGCCGTTATACTCCGTCTCGATGTGGTGATAGACTATCTCACCAAGGGATATATCCGGTTGCCGACGCAGAAAAGCGAGGAGTGCCTGACGGTGGATAGCCAAAGGCTGACTGGTAACCTTGGGGAACACCCACAGGTCGATGTCTGCCGACTGACGATGCGACGGCTGCGGATAGTACGCCGCCAACGATGCTCCTTTGAGAATGCAGGCATCGTATTCTCCGCCCTTCAGGAGCGCCAGCACCTGCGCGGCTTGGTTTGCCAGACGGCTGTTCGCCGCCTCGATAGAGCGTGAGTCGGCGAACCACTTGCCCATCAGGTCGGCGGGTAGCGTCTTTAGCATTTCGGGCGCTTGCGACTGCAGGCGCTCTACCCCATCCCATGCGACAGCGATGACGGCGTGCTTTGCGGCGAGACGATAGACCTCGCGCCATCCGTCGGGGGACAGGGGCTGCTGTGGGATCGGCAGTGCATCAGCCTCCAGCGCCAAGCGCAGCAAGCTTATCAAATATGTCCACTGATTGCTGATCACTGATTGCTGATAGCTGATTTCTGATAGCTGACTGCAGACTAC
>Ga0310690_10004913_pt1 | contig 18552 bp, 10 predicted proteins | sample AusTroGonzalo_MG_2_FD_207661 | JGI IMG/M metagenome (GOLD analysis project Ga0310690, IMG submission 207661) | Bovine rumen microbial communities from tropical cattle in Woodstock, Queensland, Australia - Gonzalo_04 (v2) (version 2) | ecosystem: Host-associated > Mammals > Digestive system >...
CCGCTCTACACCTACGCGCTGGCGCGGGTGGATGATTATGGTATTGTGACCAATATCTATGCGTGGACAGCGTTATTGCTGGTATTGCTCACGTATGGTATGGAGACAGGGTTCTTCCGTTATGCCAACCGCGATGACTACGATGCACATAGTGTGTATAAGACCTCGTTCATCACGCTGCTCACCACCAGTGCTTTGTTCGCAGTACTCGTTGTCTTTTTCCGGCAGCCGATAGCAAATGTATTGGGTTACGCCGACCATTCAGAGTTTGTGGCGATGATGTTCGTTACGGTGGCGATCGATGCGTTTGCCTGCATTCCTTTTGCTTACTTGCGTTACAGGAAACAGCCGGTTTTGTTTGCTTCGCTCAAACTGCTGTTCGTACTGCTCAATATCGGTTTTAATCTTCTGTTTCTGGTTGTACTGGGCAAGAATGACGTGTTCTATGTATTTTTGAGCAACATCCTTGCCACTACGATCCAGACGCTGTGCCTGTTACCGTTCACGCTGCCCAAAGGCGGTCAGTTTGACGGCCAGACGCTTCGGGAGATGCTCCGTTATTCGCTGCCGTTATTAGTACTCGGTGTGGCGGGTATTATGAACCAGACGCTGGATCGTATTCTGTTCCCGTACCTCTATACCGGCGCAGACGCACAAGCACAACTGGGTATCTACGGTGCCTGTTTCAAGGTAGCGATGGTGATGATGATGTTCACACAGGCGTTCCGTTTTGCGTATGAGCCGTTTGTCTTTGCCAAACACAAAGATCGGCAGTCGGTAGAGGCCTATGCAGATGCGATGAAGTACTATATCATCTTCTCGTATCTCATCTTGCTGGGTGTCATTTTCTACCTGGACATCTTCCGGTATATCATCTCGAGTGCCTACTGGGAGGGACTGAAAATTGTGCCGGTAGTGCTGTGGACGTACGTGTTCCAAGGCATCTATTTCAATCTCAGTTTCTGGTATAAACTGACGGATGAGACCAAGTGGGGTGCGTATTTCTCGCTCATAGGATTAGGTATCACGCTGGTATTGCAGATCGTCGGTGTACCACAAATCGGTTATTGGGCCAGTTGCGGAAGCAGTCTCGTTTGCTATTTCGTAGTTATGCTGTTGTCCTATTTCATAGGTCAAAAGAAAGCACCTATCCCGTATGACTTGAAAAATATCGGCGGCTACACGGTACTGACGCTGGGGCTGCTGGCTGTCTATTATGCGCTCCGCCTCTATTATATCCACAATATGTGGGTACTGATGGGTATCGGTACCGCCCTCATCGGCATATACCTCTTTGTCCTCACACGCAAGGACTTCCCGCTAACAGCAATCGCAAATCGTAAAATCAATCGTAAATCGTAAATCGTCAAATCGTAAATAATTTTATGTTCTCAGGAATCGTAGAAACAATGGCTCAGGTTGTCAAGATTGAGACCGAGCAGACCAATAAACATTTCACGCTTCGCAATCCGTTCGGCGAACCGTTGAGTATCGATCAGTCGATCGCGCATAACGGCGTGTGCCTGACAGTCGTCAAGATGGAAGGGGATTTATACACCGTTACGGCGATGCAAGAGACGCTTCGTCTGACCAATCTGGATCTTCTCAAGGAGGGTGATTGGGTAAACGTAGAGCGCTCGATGATGATGGGTGGTCGGTTGGACGGACATATCGTGCAAGGTCATGTCGATCAGAAAGCCGTGTGCATCGAAGCCAAAGAGACGGACGGCAGTTGGTACTACCGCTTTGAGTATGACTCGTCGCGCGAGATGATCGAACGCGGCTATTTCTGCGTTGACAAAGGTTCGGTCACCATCAATGGTGTCAGTCTGACGGTCTGCGAACCCGACATAAAAGACAACAAGGGATACGTATCCGTTTGTATTATCCCTTATACGGAAGAAAACACCAATTTCAAATATATCAAGGTAGGTACCGTAGTCAATATCGAGTTCGATATCCTCGGCAAATACCTCAGCCGTTATGCGGCAATTTTGAAATAATTCAATGACTAAATCGTAAATAAATCGTACATCGTAAATCGTTAAATCGTAAATATAAAAATCATGGACAAAATCAGTTATGCATTAGGCCTCTCTATGGGTCAGAATTTAATGGGTAGTGGTGTGGAGAAACTGAATTATCAGGATCTCGCGCTGGGCATCGAAGATGTACTCGCTCATAATCAGCCCAAGATCAGTTATCAAGAGGCACAACAAGTATTGAACACGTTCTTCCAGGAATTGGAGGAAAAAGTAGCCGGCGCGGCGAAAGCGGACGGTGAGAAATTCCTTGCCGAGAACGCAAAGCGCGAAGGTGTCAAAGTGACCGCGAGCGGTTTGCAATACGAAGTACTGGAGCCTTCGTTGGGTCAGAAGCCGAAAGCGACCGACACCGTACGTGTACACTATGAGGGCACTCTCATTGACGGCACTGTTTTCGACAGCAGCTACAAGCGCGGCGAGTCGATCTCGTTCCCGCTGAATGGTGTCATCAAGGGTTGGACGGAAGGTTTGCAACTTATGTCTATCGGCTCAAAGTACAAATTTTTTATCCCGTACCAGCTGGCTTACGGCGAGCGCGGCGCAGGGCAGTCTATTCCGCCTTATGCAGCACTCATCTTCACAGTAGAACTATTAGGAATTGAATAAAAATCATAAATTTGAAATTTGAAATGAGAAAGATTAGTATCTTTTTGCTTGCCGCTTTGGCTATGATTTCCTGCGGCAGCAGTTACACAGCACAAAAAGTAACCCTTACCAACGAGACCGACTCGATCAACTATGCAGTCGGTCTGCTCAACGGTTTGCAAATCAAAATGTACTACCTCGCCAACGACAGTAGCGACGAAGCAGTAGCCGAGTTCATTGACGCGCTCGAGGCTTCGTATCTCAACAAGGATGAGGAACTGAGCGAAATCGCACAGGCCGGACGTCAGTTCGGTATCTCCGCCAAGGAATTTGAGAAACGCGGTTTGGCAGAGAACAAAGCCTGGACGTTCAACGAGAAACTTTATTTCCAGGGATTGGTTAACTCACTGCTCAGCGACACGACGATGATGGGCGCTGACGAGGCACAGGCTTTCTTTATGCAGGCATATCAGGCACAGGCAGAAGGCACAGCCGAAGCTGCTATCACCGCCAAGTGTCCGAAGGCAGCCAAGACGCTGGAGCTGAAATCGTATAACGACTCGCTCAACTATGCGTTCGGTGTGCTCAACGGCGCGCAGGTTAAGATCTATCTGTTGTCAGAAGACGAAGACGGCAGCGCGTTTGAAGAGTTTGTGGATAACATCAACAAGGGTTTGAAGGAGAATGTACGCAACCCGCAGATCGTGGCTATGGGCAAGAGCGTGGGTAAAGCCATCCGTGAGCAAGAGCCGGTGGGTCTTCTCGGCATCGCAGGTGTGGAGACCAACTACGACCTGATCAAACAGGGTTTCATCAACGGTCTGAACAACTACACCGAGCAGATGGATATGCAGTCAGCAGGTCAGTATGTAGAGGCTGTCGTATCGCGTCTCAAATACGGTGAGGCCAAAGAAGCCGGCGAGCAGTTCCTTCAAGAGAATGCGCTCCGCGACGAAGTCAAAGTGACTGAATCCGGTCTGCAATACGAGGTACTCAAGCAAGGTAAGGGAAAGAAACCGACCGCTGAATCGACCGTCAAAGTACATTATGAGGGCACCCTCATCGATGGCACTGTCTTCGACAGTAGCTACCAGCGCGGCGAACCTATCGAGTTCCCGCTCAACGGTGTCATCAAGGGTTGGACAGAAGGTCTGCAACTGATGCCGGTGGGTTCGAAATATAAACTCTATATCCCTTACCAACTCGGTTATGGCGAGCGCGGCGCAGGTGGTTCTATTCCGCCCTACGCAACGCTGATCTTCACGGTTGAGCTCTTGGAGATAAAATAACTCGTAACCTGTAACCCATAACCCGTAACCTCTCATGGGAGTCATCGCCAAGCAATCGATACGTGGTACGATAGTTACCTATCTGGGCATCGCCGTCGGCGTTGTCACCACGTTCTTCGTGCTGACCCGTTTCCTCACAACTGAGGAAATCGGGTTGGCGCGGGTGCTTGTCGATGCGGCTACACTCTTCATCGGGCTCGCCCAACTCGGTACGAACAGCAGTATCATCCGCTTCTATCCCTATTTCCGTGAGAAAGGCAGCGACGAAGATCATGGTTTCTTTTTCTGGGCGCTGGCAGTTCCGTTCTTCGGGTTCATCCTGTTTGCCGTCATCTATTGGCTTTGCCGTGTTCCGCTGAGTGCTTGGTTTGGGGACAAATCGCCGCTCTTCGTCGAGTACTATTATTTCGTGCTCCCGATGGCGTTTTTTATGCTCTACCAGACGATTTGCGAATCGACTTGTAATGTGCTGATGCATATCGTCGTACCTCGTGCGGTGCGCGAACTGATCGTTCGCATCGGATTGCTCACGATATACCTGCTGTACGCTTTCCGCGTGCTGTCACTGGACGGACTCGTCATAGGGCTCTGCATCAATTATGCCGTAGCAGCACTCATCAACCTCTGTTATTTCTTCTCGCTCAAACCCATCTCCCTACGCCCCGATTGGAACTTCCTGCGCGAGAACAGCAGTCTGGTCCGCCGCTACCTCATCTACACGGGATTTCTCATTATCTCTGCCGTCACAACGGTGTTGGCGCCTACCCTCTCCTCTTTTTTCATTACCGCCAAGATGGGTTTGGATAGTACCGGTATCTTCGCTATCGCCACGTATATGGCGGTCATGGTCAGTGTGCCCAACCGCTCGGTAGCAGCAATCGCTTCGCCGCAATTGGCGCGCGCCATCAAGGAGCAGAACCGCGACGAATGCAGTCATCTGGTCAGTCAGGTGACACGAAACATGCTACTCATCGGCGGATTCATCCTGCTCATCATATGGGTTAACATCGACCTTATTTTTCATATTCTGCCTAATGGCGCTACTTTCGCTACTGCGAAAAACGTAGTGCTCATCTTGGGCGTCAGCCAATTGGTTTTGGCTACGTTCACAATCTGCCTCACAACGCTCAATTACTCGCGTTTTTATGCGTTCAGCCTGTTGCTGTCGCTTATCCTTACGGTCAGTGCGCTGCTGTTCAATAACTACCTCGTACCCCGCATGGGAATGGAGGGCGCTGCGTTCAGCAACTTGCTCTCGTACGGATTGTATTACTTGCTGGCCATCTTGACTGTTGCGCCCCTTTGCCGGATTCGCGTCATGGATACCAAATGGTGGCTCATCCTGCTGTTGCTGCTTGTGCTCTTTGCGCTCAACTGGGCATGGCAGACTTGGCTGCCTGCTCTCCCTGTCTGGCCGGACAGCCTGCTGCGCAGCCTCATCATCATCGGCGGAGGTGCCCTCATCGCCTACAAAGCCAAGCTCTCCCCGGAGATCAATATCCAAATAGTCCAATGGCTCAATAAATCGTAAATCGTAAATCGTCAATCGTCCAATCGTCAATAAAAATGCGTTATTTCATAACCTTCACATATCGCGGTACGGATTTCCACGGCTCGCAATCGCAGCCGAACGGAAACACGGTGCAGGCAGAGATGGAATCGGCCTTCGCTACCATCCTGCGCCGGCCTATGGCACTCACGTTCGCCGGCAGGACTGATGCGGGGGTACACGCCGATTTTATGGTAGCGCATTTCGATGTCGATGATCCTGTGCCGGCTAATTTTGCGGCACGACTCAATAACTTGTTGCCGGACTCAATCGCTGTCCGCGACATACAGCCGGTGAAGGACAACGCCCACGCGCGCTTCGATGCGCTGGAGCGCACCTACCACTACCGCATCACGACGCGCAAGGATCCGTTCCTTGTCTTCACCCACACACGCGTAGCACCCGGCTTGGACTTTGAGGCGATGAACAAGGCTGCCCTACTCCTTCTCGGCAAACAGGACTTCGCTTCCTTCTGCCGCGTTCATACGGATGTCAAGACCACTATCTGCGATGTCCGCGAAGCTCGTTGGGTGCAGACTTCCGACACCGAAGCGTACTTCGTCATCACCGCCGACCGTTTCCTACGCAACATGGTGAGGGCGGTCGTTGGTACGCTGGTCGAGATAGGGCGCGGCAAGATGACCGAAGAACAATTGAAGGACATCATCGCTGCCCATGACCGCTGCCGAGCCGGACACTCCGCGCCCGCAGAAGGGCTGTCTTTAGTGAAAATCATTTATCCAAAAAATAGTTACTTATGAAAGCAAAAACACTTTTCTTGCTGCTTGCCGCAGCTGTCTTAGGCGCTTGTACTTCTGCGCCACAGTATCAAACGACAACGCAACGCGACATTGACCGGCTCACCAAAGCTGCCTCTTTCGACATGCCCAAAGTACCGGTTCCGACCTTCCCGGACCGCACGCTCAATGTGCTCGATTTCGGCGCTGACCCTACGGGCGTAGCGCTCTCCACAGAGGCCTTCCAGCGCGCAATAGATGAGTGCAATAGAGACGGAGGCGGTACGGTCGTTATACCGGAAGGTATCTACACCACCGGCCCCATCACCCTCAAATCGAACGTGCGCCTCTACACCGAGCGCAACTGCTTTGTACAGTTCTCCCACGACCTCGATCAGTATGAGATCTTCGATATATGGTTCGAAGGTATCCCCACCAAACGTTGTACCTCCCCGCTCAATGCCCTCAACGCTGAGAACATAGCCATCACCGGACATGGTACGTTCAACGGCAACGGCGATTGGTGGCGGCCTGTCAAGAAAGGCAAGATGGCGGAGACCCAATGGAAGAAACACCTCAAAGAGAAAGGCGGGCTCGTGCAGAACAACATCTGGTATCCCGACTCGGGCTCTATAGTCGCGCAGAGTCTCTGCGAAGACCAGAACGTGCCCGTTGTTCCGGACGAGGCTATGTGGCCGAAACTCAAATCCTTCCTCCGTCCTGTGCTGCTACATTTTATTGGCTGCAAGAACATCCTGTTGGAAGGCGTCACGTTTGAGAACAGCCCCGCATGGAATCTCCACCCTATGTGCTGTGAGAACCTCATCCTGCGTGACCTCAACGTCCGCAACCCCTGGTACAGCCAAAACGGCGACGGCGTCGATGTTGAGTCCTGCAAGAACGTCGTCATCAGTCATTGCTCTTTCGATGTGGGCGACGATGCCATTTGTATGAAGTCCGGCAAAAACAAACCCGGTCGTGACCGCGGCATCCCGACGGAGAACGTTGTGGTCGATGACTGCGTCGTTTATCACGGACACGGTGGTTTCGTCTGCGGCTCGGAGATGTCCGGCGGCATCAAGAATGTGGAAGTGCGCAATAACCTCTATATCGGTACGGATGTCGGACTCCGCTTCAAATCCACCCGCGGACGCGGAGGCGTTGTGGAGAACATCTTCATCAACGGTGTCAACATGGTCAATATCCCCAACGAAGGACTGCTCTTTGACCTCTTCTACGGAGGTAAAGGTGCGGGCGAAGAGACCGAAGAAGAACTCGCCGCTCGTATGAACGCAGAGGCGCCGCAAGTATCGGAAGAGACACCTGCGTTCCGCAATATCGTCATCGAGAACGTCAAAGGTTCTTCTATCAAACGCGCGATCTATTTCAACGGTCTGCCGGAGATGAAGATCCAGAACGTGACGCTGCGTAACATCCAAATCAGCGCCATCGAAGGAGCTCTCTTCCGTCAGACAGACGGCCTCGTCATCGATAACGTGAACATCAAGCCCGCCAAAGGCGAAGCCTTCCAACTCGCTCCGACGGTAGAGAATGTTAAAATCAACTAATCGGTCGTTATGACGTTATACCGTTATACCGCTATAACGAGTCTTATAGTCCTACTCGCGGCGTGCCAGCCGCGGGTAGCGACATCGTTTTGGAAGATCGGCTCTGAGGCGGATAGTGTCCGCCCCGGCTATGCCGTCCTCACCGAAGGCAAGAAAGTCCGTCATTGCTATCCGATCTCCGAGTGGACAGATACGATGCCGAATTATGTCGGCAAGAACGACACATACCATTCGCTTCACCATCACGGTGTAGCCGTTGAGTCCGAACTCATGGCATACCGTATCTATTTCGACAAGAAGCAGACCATCGATCCCTATTGCAAACGCAAGCCTCAGCTCGAACTCGCGACCAGTTATTGGTATCCCAACGACTCTCTTCTTGCGCTCGGCTACGGCGATGACATACTTCGCGTCAGCGGCACTGTCGGTGTCGGCTCTGTCAAGTACTGGAACGGCAAAAAGCACGTGCACATCGAACCCGTCGCCTCTCGTTCCCAACGCATCGTTTCTCAGTCCCGCACCTCCGCCTCAATTGAAGTCTCCGTCAAAGGCTGGCAAGTAGAGGACAAATCGGTAGAGATGGCTACCCGTTACACATTAAAAGCCGGCCATAGAGATATGCGCTGCGATGTTTTCCTCTCCGACACCCTCTCCGGCCTCTGCACCGGTGTCCAAACGATTCCTGCAAAAGGCGTAAATCCTCAATCTTCAATCTTAAATCTTCAATTGCCAAACGGTACGCTTTTAGCGTCGTTTGGCACCGATTGGCCTGTCAACGACTCTGCCAAGTACGCCAAAGAAACCGTCGGCCTTGCCGTCTTTATCCCCAAAGAATACGCTAGCGAAATCGTCCAAGACAAACAGAACCTGCTCTGCTTATTGTCTGTCAGTCCGCAGGACGGTCTGTCAGTGAAACGGTCTGTCAGTGTCAACGGTCTGTCAGGCGAAGCCGATCCAGAAATGTGCCGCGCACATTTCTACTTAACTTGTTGCGGAGCCACAAAAGAAAACCACCCCGTGGCAACAACTGCCGAGGAGTGGTTCGCTTATCTCCGCAAATGGGCTAAACGCCTCAAATAAGGTGTTATCTTATTCTTTGCTTATCCCATCATTCGCATCTCATTCGCATTACGGACGTCACTGTCCGGTCTGAGATGCGATCCATACCTTAAATCGGTGCCACATGTTTAGGCATTTTGCCCGGATCAGACATTTTGCTGCTGGCAAGTGTTATCGGATAATCCCCTTCCAGGCGAATAATTTCCGTACTAGGTTCTATATACATTTTCTTGCTCATTGTTATTACCATACTTTTTTACCCGTTGCATCGTACATTACGCCTTCCGGAGTAATAATATACATCTTGTTGTCAATAATCACCTTACGGCTTGCTGCACTCGGCTGCTCGTCATCCGTATTATCCACACCGGTCGTTACTTGCGGTGCTTTTCTGGGCTCAATACGCAGACCATACCCATTCGTTGTACCTGCGTTCAAATCCAACTCATACGGAGCGGCTGTCAAATCCCAAATCACATTATCATTATAGGTCAGATAGAGATCTGCATCACCCGGTTCTTTCTCCACCTCCAGTGTGTAGTGCTGCTTCTTAGGAGAATAGAGACCCAGTACACATTCTGCAGCCTCGCCTGTCAGCGGCATCTCGTTGTCGGACAAGAGCATGTTATCGCGAATAGTCCACATCTGTGCCACTTTGGAATCGGTCGGCGTACCCATCTTCGTCAGGTCATGACCGATGACATACTCGCCGGTAGCCTCTTCGCTTGCAGAAACCCAGATCTGGTCGGCTGCTCTCGTCGCTCCTTCTGCCGTCAAACCCAAGCGGAACTCATTGACTACACGCGCTGCGGTACGTGCCGGAGCAAGGAAGCCGCGGTTCTCATTGACAGACGTCAAATCTATGTTTTGTGCACTCGCTACTTGTACAAAGAACGCCGTTCCGATCGCGTATGTATATTCAGCTGCTTCGCGCTGTACATAACGGTCATATACGTGGTCATACACTTGTATCTTTGTCTCGGCAGGCAACGAGTTGAGCTGACAGTGTTGCAGCGTTCCGTTACCCATACCATTCCATCCGCGGTCTTCAGATTCGCCTGCAGATGTGCACACAGCGCCATATGTCTTGCTTCCGCCAATAGTTGCGTTTGCTTTCTTCTTGAAGAGGAATGTATTCCAATCTTTTCCTTCGTCAAGCGTTATCGAATAGAGACGACCCGGTTGCAATGTACCTGTAAACCAGCTCCAAGATTTGCCGTTCACCGCACGCTTCGACTCACTGAATGTCATAATTGCATAATCCACATTGTTGGTCAGTTTATTTCCTTCTTCATCGTAGATACCATTCAGCACATCTACTTCAAACGGCACTACGAAGTCGTACCAACCATATGAAATGCTACCGCTCGGATCAAAACTCATCTTGAAAAATACATCACCGCTCACTTGCAGATTTGCTTCACCGGATACCTGTCCTGAAGCAGCTTCTGCGTCACCGCCGCCCAAAGAAGCCTCAATCGTGAAGTTCTCTACAGTAATCGGAGCATCTCCCTCAATAGTTACCGTACCTCCGTTCTCTACATGAATACTACCATGATTATCGCGATCCACTGATTCGCCGCCGGTAATAGTCAGCGAGCCGGTTACAACTACTGTTGCGCCTTCTTCAATGGTAAGTGACCCAATAGTCACATCACCGCCTATCGTCACACTGTCTGTTACCAATACGTTTGCGTCATCTGTAGCCGGAACTGTACCACCTGTCCAGTTTTCAGAATTTGCCCAATCATCTCCGGTAATAACATATCCGGAAATCACATGCAATGTTACGGTACCTGAACCGTCCGTATAGTTCGGATCGCTCGAAGTAAATACATACGCCAGACCCTCGTGATCACCAGCCGAATAGGTACTTGTCTCTGCGTCCAACGACTCGTCCCATGCACAAACACCGGCCGTTCCGTTGTTCGTCAGTACCGATTCAGACAATGTCTGAACAGTCATAATATCGCTTGCCGTTACATTCAATACCGGCGATGCTTGTGCCACATTCAGCGAAACTTCGAAATCAACGGTGTTGTACCATGCCGATTCAGCCGGAGTAAAGCGAACTACTGCTTTCGTCGGTGTACCCGCATTTACGATTTCCGTTGCGTCACGCCATGCGTAAGTTCCTTCCACCGTCTCGTTCGGAATAGTTACGGTATCTGTTGCTGTACACGTACCTGACAACGTAGATGCACTCAACGGCTGACCATACGTGATATCTGAAGCGCTTAACGTATGTGTAATCTTCGGAGCAAATTTCACTACCGTCACTTCTACCGCGCAGGAAACAGTGGCGTAATAATTGGTATTGCTCGGTGTAAAGATCACCGTCTTGGTAAACGTACCGGCTACATTCATCACGGTCGTTGAACCGTCAACCCAGCTGAAGATACCGTCCACGCTCGTATTTCCGGAAGTAGCAACACCGCCGCTCAGCGTAGCATCATCCAACAGCTTACCAATGCGAACAGGAGCCGCTGTCGGAACTGTCAGTTGAGGTGTAATTTGCGAAATATGGAAGGACTTCTCTACATCAGGAGCTGCTGCATATTGCTCGTCGCCGTCTTGTTTTGCCGTGATTGTAACATCACCACCACGAACGATATGCAGTTTATTGCTACCATCTACATAAGCGATTGTGTTGTCTGAGGTCACATAACGTACGGCAAGACCGCTACTTGCTGTTGCATCAAACGTATAGTTCGCATCGCAAGGCATTTCGGTTACATTGAAATCCCATGTAATCTCTTGTCCGGCCATGCTGACTACCACCACTACGGTACATGTTACTGTCTCATAAACATCCGTATTATCCGGTGTAAAGACTACTGTATAACCGCTATTTCCGATGGTTGCTTCCGTTTCCGGAGACTCCCATGCGAAGCTACCATCTACGGTTGCAACACCGCCTGTCAATGCAGAATTCGACAAGGCAGGATTCAATTTCGTCAATGCAGATGCCGTCGGAACAGTAGTGATTTCAGGCACAATGCGCGAAATAACATAGGAGTGTCCTACACTCGGAGCTGCTGCATAACGAGCATTTCCCGCCTGCGAAGCCGTAACGGTTATAGTACCACCCTTCTTGATGTCCAGCCACCACTCGCCATTATCCTTACGATAAGCCTCTGCTACATCATCATCACTCGAAGCGAACGTCACTTCCTCACCGCTGGTAGCGGTCGCTGTCAATTGTACATCATCAGCCAGTGCGGTATAGTTCGCCGGATTCGACTGATTCCATGTAATAACCTGCGTTTGTTGGGTCACTGTAGCGCTAACCGGCACTTCCAAACGCTGCTTCTTATTACTGATCACTATCGTATCGTTCTCTGTTCCCAGCGTTCGACCGGTGAAACGAATCGTAATAGCTGCATTGTGATCAATATCACCGCAATCCTCACCTACTGTCTCAGTGATTACTACAAATTGGGTAGAAGCATGCTTTAATTCTACATCTAACGCACCTGTTATATTCGAATAGTTGATATAGAACTGCTGATCTACCGTTTGACCCATTTGTACTGCCGAGAAGTCCATCTCGTTGGTTTTCAGGCGCAAATACCGTGCCGTCGATACCTCCACATTACGATAAGTACGCGTCATCGTGGCGCCGAGCTCGGTGTACAACTTCACCTTCGTCGCATTCTCATGAAGGTCAAACGGACCAAAGTGAGACTCTGAAGAAGTAATACTATTATCTCCGGTACGAGGAATATATGCTACTTGATGCCATGCTTTATCGTAGTATTCGCCTACGTACAATCCATTCACTGCCGTTGCATTACACTTGGCATCAAATTCTATTTGCCACGGTTCTCCATTCAATGTGTACTCTTTCGAAGAAACCGTATGGAGCGTCTTCTCGTTCGGTTCATCCAATACCAAAGGCTTACAATCGGCATTCGGATCACGAGATACCAACTTCACTTTCTTCGAAACCCCAACATAATCCTCATTACCTGCCTGACGAGCGGTAATATAGCCGCTACCCCAGCCCGTAATGGTCAATATATTGTCGTCAACAGAAGCAAAGTCATCCGCATCGTCGTCCAACTCATAAGTAATCGGCAGCGACGGCAGTGAATCAGAAGCAGCAGTAAGCGTCTTCGTTACGGTCTTACCTTCCTCACACTTTATGTTATTCAACTTATCGTTCCAAACAATATGCTGAATATGCTTGTTCGTCACCTCAATCTCAATTGTGTCACGTACCGTTGCCCACTTGCTGTCACCGGCTTGATAAGCATATACTTTCGTGGTGCCGACACCGATACCCTCAATCGTATCATTCGATATACGCACAATATCCGATTTCTCTGCCGTCAAAACCACATCCAGACCACTGGTGGCATATGCCGCATCCTCATACGGTTCATCAAGCGGCAGCGGAGTAATATCTTCACGCCAAATAATAGACTGAATTGCCTTATCGGTTGTACCCGTTAAGGTTATCGTAGCCGTCTTTGCAGGAGTATCCGAAGAAGTAATCGTCATCGTCGCCGTGTGCGTACCATATACTTCATGGCTGTATGTCACATGGATCGGCGCAACACCGAACGAATCCAACTTCGTCGTAAAACTCTCGCTTTCATCGTCCAACGTAAAGTACGTCTCATCGTCAATCGATACCGTGCAGTTCTTTACATTGTACCACTCAACATCAATATCTCGCTCTGTAGCGGTATTTCCAACATACCCTGTTCCAAAATCATACGTTGCCGGAACATCAATGCCTTTACGCTCCGTTACCTTGATGTTGTTAAAATGTCCATATACCGTTCCGTAATAGCGTAGTTTTACGAACTTTGTTGATGCAGAGAGTAAGGCAAATGTATCTTTCGAAACTTGTTGTTTGTTATAAGAGAAAATAGGATCACCCCAATTTCCATTTGTCGTACTTTCATATACTTCAAACAAACACTGATCATCCACTGGATAAGAACAAGCACTTAATACGCAATACTCATCTAACGTTTTAGTAAACAACAAACTATCGGGCACACCTGACAACTGCAATACTACATACGCATCTGGAGCATTTTTCAATATAATTTTATTATCTCCCATTTTGTATCCGTCTGTATCCCACACTACATAACGTGAGTCTGACACAGTTGCAATATCTCCCTTATTGCTGTTACCTATGGTAAACGGCACATGGTTCTGAGGTTGGAACACATGGATAGTCTTCGTTAAATTCGTAGAAGCAGCACTCCACTTATAGTTGCCATCTTGTGCTAATGTAAAGGTTACATCACCTTCCTTATTATACACTTCAATCTGACCATTCACCCAATTAGCAATAGTGGCATCCGAAGAAGTGAGCGAGAATGCAATTTCTTCATTCGAAGAAAGAACCGGAGTACCGATAATAGCGCCCCAAGGATAACTATTCTCCATCTGCCATGTTATCACCGGCGTATGCTTAATCACATCAATAGTTGCGGTGATTGTATCACCCTCCCAATAGTCATTCGCTGCTTGACGAATAGTTAACGTTACATCATTAGCCTCGCCTACTGCCTTCCATGCGCCATCTACATAACGTAATCCACTCTCATTCGAAGATGTAACTGACACACTCGCTTGTGCAGGCTCGCCTTCTTCCGGAGCATTTACGCTATATACTGCACCGGCATATATACTATCTACCAACCATGTACCGCCATCCAACGTTGTGGTCAGAGTTACAGGATGTTTCTTTACTCTAACGGTTACAGAACGGACTAAGCCGAAAATCGTATCATTTCCTTGTTGCTGGAATTGAAGAGTCTGATTACCAAAAGCTGTTGCCGTAATAACGCCCGTATGTGCCTCGCTGTCATGGACATAGGTCACATAATCGCCGGAGCTCGGAGTCACAAAGGTCGCCTCTGTCTCATCAATATTAGAGAATGACATCGATGCCGTTTCTCCTATTAACAAATCAATAGTCACATCCTCATTCAGCGTAACACCATCCAATTGGAATACCGGTGTCTTCTTCGGCTCAATCAGATAGTCATGGGAACTATTTCCTGCTAAATAATAATCTGTCTCTGCCGTCTTTACCGAGATCGTCACATCTTGATTCGTAATAAAACCGGTCGTCGGTACATTAATCGTTACGCTGTCACTGGCAACAACAGCTGCCGTTGTATTATTCGACTTATATTTATAGGTCAAACCGGAAGTTATATCATTTCCATTATACTGCGCTTGTGCCAAATTCGTCAACTCTGCTCCCGAATAAATATGTGCCGGTGTCTGCCATACGAATGTCGGCGTACGTTTGTTGACAGTAACCGTAAATGTATCTTTCTTTACACTATATTGTTTCGTAGCCGCTGATGATGCCACAATCTGGAAATCACCCGTTTGTGTAGCATAGAACAACGTATCTTGCAGAATAGTTCCGCCCGTTCCACTCAATATAGAATAAGATATTGCTCCATTTCCAGTGTAAGTCTTTTTTAACGTCTTCAGATTCAATGTCACCTTATCTGTACTATTCACAGATACATCTACCGTTCCATCATCATAAGTCAATGTCGGTGTCAGCGGATTAACCGTAACAGTCAATGCACCGCTCCATGCAGAAGCTTCGTGACAATTTGCTTCTGCTGTATAGCGAGCCTTTACGACATATTCGCCCGAATCCGTTGCATAAAAATTCGATCCACTAAGATGACCTGCATCACCCGGATTCGTTGCAATAGTATAACCTCTTCCGAAATGTGCATCAGATGAAAAATAGCCTGATACATCCATGTTTGTCGGCGTTCCAGCATTTAATGTCACATTTACACTGCCTGTTGACGTAGTAACACTCGGAGCCGGAGGGGTGATTTCATACGTAATAATTATCTTTTGAATAAAAAATTGCGACGTTCCATTAGTTGATCTTGTATTTTTACACACTAAATTCATCGGGAAAGCCAAGCCATTTGTAGTATTCTCAGTTTTAACCTCCGTATAACTATTATTCCCACTATAAACAGCAGTTGCCGTTTCACCATTCAAAGACATAGTACCACTTGCCTGCGACAAACCATAAACTTGTACTTTGGTAACTTTGATTGAATGATTAGTATTAAGATTACTATAATCAAATTTATAAGTAATTGAATTCCCTTTTGACGGTGCACCTAATTTAATTTCACTTGCGACAAATATAGAAGGAGCGCCATAAGTAATAGAGTTGCCATTACCGTTTAAATAAAACGCCACATGGTTTCCTCCTAAACTAACAGTATTGTTAGATATAATACTTTGAAAACCAGATGTCTCAATAGATAACGTATTTCCCCACGCGCTTTCATTCACGCCAAAGAGCCCAAATACCACAAATAGCATTGGGGTAATTACAGACCAAATACGTGAGTTGAACGGGGTAATCCTAGACTTTAGTCCTGGGTATATTGAGACCATCTCGAGACCATTACGTACGTTTCCCTTTGATTTATTTACCATACTTAAACTTTTCATATCGTTTTTCTATATTTTTAGCCACCTTTATGCTGGTTGGCGTTAGTTGTTCGTTCGTTCTTCCTTAGTTCTTCGTTAGTCCTTACCGCTCCCATCTCCTAATCTCTACCCTCTCATCCTAATCGAATTTTGTTCTGGCGATATTGGCGATATTGACGATATTAAAAATTGCAGTGAGATTTTTGAGACTTTTGAGATTTTTGAGATTTTCACTCTTCACTCTTCACTTCCCATCTACTTAGTCCTTTTCACTCTTCACTCTTCACTATTCACTTTCCGCTTAGTCCTTTTTACTTTTTCACTTTTTTGGATCATTTTGGGCTCTTTTGGACGAATTATATCCGTTCTATCCGTCATATCTGTGGGATAAATAATTGTTGTTAATTGTCTTTAATCGTTGACTAACAAAAATTGTTTTGTATGTTTATTTCTGATTATTGATATTTTCGGTATTTTTTGACATTTTTTGAGATTATTGTTTTATGACTCTTTGGAGTGAAGCTTTGATCGGATAAGTTATGTTAAATTTATTTAAAAATAAGTTATCGGAGCAAAGATTCAAAGTACGCAGTACTATAAAACAATAATCATTTTTCTCTAACTTTTTTGGTTATCTAATTCTAAATCAATAATCAGTGTTTTTTATGTTTTTTTCCATCCCTAACACCCAAAGATCTCTTTTTGCAAACTTCACTTAGCAAAATATACGATTTTTAAGATTTTGCTAAACATATATTACACTTTGCTGCTAAAAAAGCATGCAAAATTAATATTTTTCTTTTAATTATGCAAATATTTACACGTACGCGCGCACGATTTTATAATAAGGTGTAACCGATTCTTAACAAATGGTACTTTTTATTTGCAATAACTCCTTTTTATGTTCTACAACATACAAAAAAAGAAGAGAACTTTCGCCCTCTTCCTCTATTTCGATTCTGATATCGAGAATACATATTCTGTTTTTTCTATTTTTAGTGAACACTAATGAATTTTATTATAAAATAATTATTATAAAGTAATAAATTTGCTGCAAAGGTACAATAAAAAAATGACATACGTAAGCGCGTACGTCATTTTTTTGCATTTTCTTACAGCCGTAAGGCGGTCATTAACGAACCTCAAGTCCGTTAATAGTATATACCTTTTCTCCACGGATGATATACAGTTTTCCGTCACGCAGCACTTTCACTGCCTTCTCTCTTGCCTCCGTCTCATCAATACCGGTCGGCTTACTTGCGATAGTTACATCCAGATAAGACGCATCTGTGTCGTTATGGTTAGCATCACCGAACACTTTGTAATATACGATGTATGTCTTTGCCTCTGTACCTGTCGGCAATTCTGCGCTATAGTTCTCACCATCCAGCGAGTACTGCAATTCACCGCCTTCAGCCTCTCCGGCTTCAATCAACTCCTGCGCCTCTTCGTTATACTTCAGATCCTTCGCTTTCGGTGCAACCGTAACAACCGCATTCGCTTTAGCTACTATCACGCTCACCTTCACAATTGACGTAGCGTAGTGTACATTGTCCGTCGGAGTAAATACTACATCATACTCCTGCGTACCGGCATTCGGAGCGATACTATTGTCTTGCCATGCAAATGTACCTTCTACACTACCTTCACCGTTCTTCAGTTCCGAATTCTCCAACGTCTGACCATATACAATACCCGTTGCCTCCGGGGTCACAGTAACAGAGGTTGCTATTGGTTTAACCGTTATCTCCTTGCTGATTTCTGCCCCGTAGTACATTTCCGTTTCATCAACGCGTGCATAAATAGTTGCCTTACCAACTTCGATTGCGGTCAACTCATCTACAGCTACTTCAATTATTGCCGAATTTGAAGACTCATAATATACACTTGTCTGCAAACTCTCCACACTGTTGGTCGCAGCAATAGTACGCACATCTGTATATGTCATCTCCGTGAAATCATCCGTCCAGCTCAACTCTTGCGAGTATTTAATGGTCTTTGCGCTCAGCGTTACATACGCTTTATTACCTAATTCATCCTCAATGGTTATCTTGGCATCTTTCGCTGTGTGTACTTCATCCGTATTATAACTTACTGTAATCGGTGTATAAGTACCTGCCTTATCTCCACCTATCGTTGTAATCACAGTTGGTGAAACGGTAAAGTGATCATCATTTACGCTTAACGTAACCTTATGACCTACACTTGCGTATTTTAAATCAAACGTCTTATTCGCACACTCTGCCTTAATATAATTCGTTT
>Ga0310690_10004914_pt1 | contig 18550 bp, 38 predicted proteins | sample AusTroGonzalo_MG_2_FD_207661 | JGI IMG/M metagenome (GOLD analysis project Ga0310690, IMG submission 207661) | Bovine rumen microbial communities from tropical cattle in Woodstock, Queensland, Australia - Gonzalo_04 (v2) (version 2) | ecosystem: Host-associated > Mammals > Digestive system >...
AATTGTCGTCGGTGAAGTATGGTAATCTCTATAGTTCTCGCTATGTTCAGAACTACCTCTGCGTTTGGGAAGAAGGAGACACACAGCAGGCTCCAACGCAGCCACAGACCTCGATTCCCGCAAATTCCAGTTTTTGGTATACAGTACCTACCGATGTTACTCATTTTCCTCTTGTTGTGCGCGGCACAACCACTCTTAATGTGCGGGCGTTGCCTATGAGCGCATCTAAGCTCGTTAAGACGATACCTTACGGCCAGCAGTTTTCCGTGCTTGGATATGCAAATACTTGGAATAAGGCATGGTTAAAGATTGATGGCGGGTATGTGTATCGGACATACACCGAGGCTGGTAATCCGTACAAGGAACCTACTGCCAATGTGAAAAGAGGAACTATTGGAGAAGGAGCGAAGTGGGTTCAGTGGTGGCTCGGTAAGAGAGGTTATCGCGGCTTAGATAAGAAAATATTGGGTTGTGATGGCAACTTTGGCCCGAACAGCGAATATGCATTACTTACGTTCCAGCGGGAGCATAGCTTGAAAGTGGATGGCATCTGTGGAGAAGCCACCAGAAAATTACTGCGGGGTTAAAAATCCCTATTAATATATTTGAAAGTTGGGCAAAATGTCCAAAAGACTTTTGCCCAACGCAGGAAATGGAGGACGTCATGGAATCAACAACATACCGCATTGTCGATGCGGAAACCGAAACAACAATCGCCTACGGGATGCATAGGGATGCGGCATTGGATTTGCTTGGCATGCTCATGCGATGGAACGCAGGTGTGAAGTTTTGGATGGTGCAGGTGGATTATTGCGAAGAAGAGTGCAATCGTCCGCAGAAGGATGCAATAGATATTTTGGCATCAGCTCCAACTGATGCAGAGATATTGTCTACGCCTGAAGAGCAAACTTTGCTCGGTAAGCAAGTTGCAGAGATAAAAGAAAAATTGCAAAATCTGCGATGGTGAACAAGAAGAAAAGAATTGCTCTGCGGGAACGTAGGTAGTCAGGTCCTGAAACCGTGATGGGTCGTGGCTAGGGAGCGAACGCCCGCACGTAATAATTATTTACAAATGGAGGAACATTATGTTCATCTTTAAAATCCTATTATATTTACTGATAGCAATGTTTGTTGTTGCTATTGTTGCATTTGGATGGATGGCAATACTTATTATTGTACGAGTGTGGCCGCAAATGCGGAAGGAAGATTATCTCATGCGTAATGGCTATTATTGTGAAAATGGCTATTGGTGCAAGGGAGATAGGAGTCTTGCGGGAAGTTGGGTTTATGGCATGTCTTATTCGCGGCTGGTGGATTATATTGAGAGAGCCGAGGAGAAAGACGCATGATCGGCCCAGTGTATCGCAATGGGGATACTGCAACTCCTTGGCAGATAATTACGGAGGGAGTACTGGCAGGAGATCCCTATGAAATGTGGGATGAGGTTGTGGTGTTGCAAATGTTGGAAGCACCTTATCCGGTTGTGGTTATGAAGAAGGACGATAGTAGGTGGAAGAAGATGGTCAGAATAGGGGATGCGGAGCTAGTGAGAATGGGAGCCGATAGAAGGGTGGAGAAATACCGTGATTAGGGTGAGGGGAATATTTGGTGGGACAGTTGTGCAGACAAAAGCGTGACGTAAAAAACGCCTCGGAAAACGCCGGAAAAATACCCCGAGTATCTGTCAAGTATTCTTTCACACACTAAAGAGCTAAAGCCCGTACCCCTTAGTTAGTGCCCCTGTTAAACGCTGATTGACAGGGGCGCGGCCATTCGGTAAAATGCACAAGACAAGATGCTATCTTTTGTGCAATGCTACAATCCTGCATTTGAGGGCTTGACAAGCGCAAGGGGCATGGTTTACACTGTAGACAATCCAACAAGGCAAGGCGACAGGCACTTGCCGACAATCTAACAAGGGGGATGCAATCAATGAGCAAGCTGTTTATCTACGATGTAGCAGGCACGGAGTTTACGGACTCTGTTGCTTTCGGGGATGCTTGGAAACAGGCGAAAGCGAAAGCGGAAGCGGAGCACGTTGCGATTTATCGCACGGTTATCAAGGGCGACAACGAGGACGCTTACCGGGAAGTGTACTACAAGGGCGGTTGCTTCAACTCCATTAGGTTCGCCACCGCCGACAATGTGAAAATCTTTTGAGAGGGGGATATAACGATGTTTGAGTATGAGATTTACAACGAGCGCACGAATGAGCATGACTTTATTTACGGCTATAGCCGCATGGACGCTTGGAAGCGGTGCAAGTGGTTGAAGCGCGAGGACTGGGAAATCATCGCTGTTAACTATATCGACTGAGAGGGGCAAAAAAATGTACAATCCGGATTGCTGGGAAATCATGGGCGACAGATACGAGGACGCTATGCAGGCGCTGATTGACTGGTATAACTACGTTGCCGATATGGCAACCAATCCGTTCAATGACGAATTCTTCGCTTGGGGCTGAAAAGCCCCAAGCGAATCCCGCGCTTTAAGCGCGACACAAAAAACGACAGGGGGTTATATCATGGGTTGCTTCTATGTAGGCTTTGACTATAAGAACCGGAAGAACGGTTATTTCAAAATTGGACAGACGAGCGCAAAAACTCCGGCGAACCGCGTTGCCAATATCCGCCACTATGATAACTTCCAGCTGCTGGGCTACATAACGATGGACAGCGCGAGCAAGCCGCAACTGCTGTTTGTTGAAAGCTTCGCGCGTTTGAAGCTTGCTGAGCAGTATGAGCATACGCAGAACGATCATTTCCTTTACGCTATCGCGCAAGGCGCAAAGTACGAGCAGGCGGCGCTCATTGCGGAGCAGGCGTTGCAGTATGCCGAAGAAGCTTGCCGTATGGTTGGCATCCAGTACGAGCGTGGCACTAAGACCTATAAGCGGAGCTAATAACTCCGCTTATAGGCATTATATGCGAGGAGGAAGATTGATATGCAGAATAATTACAAATATGCTTTAATTTATATCATTGATGGAAAACTGACTATTAAAGCGGTATCGTCTAACTATGCATATATCCGTAGGTGTAAAGCTGTGTATGATGAGCGCCTTGGTGCAAAGGGAGCGATCAAGAAGATGCAAAAAGAGGCGAACTCGTCATAAACAAACATATACTATATGTCAGCTATTGATTCATTCGCCGGCCCGTGCGCGGCGGCCAGGTGTCGCGCGCGGGCCGAGTTTATCTAGCGCATAGGTTTACATAATTTCGCTCGCGTCGGCTCGGTCTGGTTGCTCGTGGCTAACTTCCTACAATTCGTCGAATTGATCGTAAACGTTTGGATTATCCAATCTTGGATAGTAAATTCGTTGATTATCAAATTATGGATGATCAAATCTTGGATAGTAAAAGAGTGAACTATCAAAGAATGGATGATCAACGCCTGGACTATCAAAGGTTGGACAGTCCAACGATGGACGAGTGATAATCGTTGTTTTGCTAAACAAGAGAAAGAAGGAAAGAAGGAGAAACGATGAAGTCGTGAAGAAGCGACATTGTTAGATAATTAACTAACGAACATTGATGTTTGCGGGAATCCGTCTGATGGCCGCTAGGGTCCGAACTTTCACACGCTAAAGTGCTAAAGAAATAAAGCGCGGCGCGGCTTGTTAAAAAGTTGTCAAGCAAGTATCCCGAATCTGCCGAGGAAGATTGTTAAATAGTTGACAAGCAAGTAGCGCACACTTGCGAAATAGCGAGATTGTTAAATGATTATCAAAGTTATCGTTTTTGAATGATTCGTCAAAATGCACAGACCAGAATAAAAATGTTTGTGCAAAATTCCGGTATTGCAAAACTGCGGGAAAAGTAGTATATTAGTATCAGAAAGAGACAGGAGGTATTCAAAATGCTGATCAATCTTTGGAAGTCTACCCTCTCCGGCGCGGTGTATGAGATGCCCGCGGACTGGCTCCCTGCTAAGGGGATGATGGGTTGGGAACTCATCGGCACCATCCAGAGGGACTAATCCCTCTGGAGTGCCAAGCCCACATAGGCAAGAAAAATATTCAATAGAGAATGAGAGGAGTTACCGCAATGTATATCGTTGATATTATGACTAGCCGCACGAATCGAATCATGTTTGAGGTTGAAGGATGCGAAGCCGCCTATGCCGCTTTCCGGTCCGCTTGCGAAATGATCGACCTCGCCGTTAATTCTGATAAGAAAGTCGAACTGTGGATCGATGAGACGGGCGAAGTTATCGCCTCCCACGGAGAGATCGAGGATTGACCCCGATCTCTCCTACCCCGGAAAATGAACCTGGCCCTACAAGCGAAAAAACGTTTCACTCGGCAATCCTGGCAGCCCTCAGCGGATCGAAAAAAAATTTTGAAAAATGCAAAAAAGTTCTTGACAACCTCGCAAATATGTGATACATTATAGGTAGAGAGGAACGAGATACCTCAAATCTGAAAGGAGATACTAAAATGAAGAACTGGAAAGTCTGGATTCTCACCGACAAGGACGGCAACGAGCTGGCCCGTGGCCGCAAGCAGGATGTCTGCAAGGTTGCCTATCAGCGTTATGTGTACGGCCACATCTTCACCGATAACCTCTATCGGACGGCCGAGTTGCTGAAAACCGAGGGCTAAGCCCTCGGTTTTCGCTTTCTATATGCGGATTTTGAAATCGTTTCAGTTTCATTTTCGTTTCGGTTTGGTTTCATTTCAGGATTGATTACGTCCAGTAATCAAAATCACTTTTGGAATGATTACAGGGTGTAATCAATCTCCTCGCCGGCGCGTCCTCGGTCACGTGCGGCCGAGGACGCGCCGAGTTTGCGAGAGTATGCACCCGGGTGAATATTTATGCATGCGGGCGCGCCGTGCCTCGCCTGGTAATCGCCCATTATTGGATAGTCAACTCATGGATGATCAACTCGTTGACTATCTCAGCCTGGATGATCAGCTCATGGATGATCAACGAGTTGATCGTCTGCCTGGCAACTACCGAAAATTGGGCATTTCTTCGGAAATCCTAGACTTCGTCATTCTGCACAAAAACAGGGGCGAAATTTTGGCTTGACTTCTGGCGAAAACCTGCTATAATTATAAGTGTCAGGAGGGGAGAGCGGTGAGGCACCGCAAGAGGCTCTAGCGCCGAGGCAAGGCAAGCGGAGCTGAGCGCGACAAGAAACGCTCCCCCAATCCTAAAACTCTAATAAGGACAAGGAGATTTCACTATGAAGATGTTCTACTACGATGTCGCCGGCTTTGAGTTTGCCGATACCGCCGCTTTCGATACCGCTTGGCGTGAGGCCAAGGTCAAGGCTGCCGAGATGGGCGCCGCCATCTACCGCCGTATCGTCAAGGACGATATGGAGCAGGAGCCGGAAGTCTACTGCACCGCCGGATGCTTTCTCCCCGTCCGCATGGTCAAGGCCGAGGACGTCAAGGTCTTCTGAGCGGCCTATACGGGGAGCGGAAAATCGATCCGCTCCCCGGTAAAAAGCTTGACATATGCCGAAAAATGTAGTAATATAGAGTCAACAAAGGAGAGGAGATACTCAAATGACTATCATCACCAACCAGTGCTACGGCGGCTTCCATCTTCCGCAGGACTTCTGCGACCAGTACGGCTTGATGCGGTACTCTCGCATCGACCGCACCGACCCGCGCCTTATCCAGTACGTCCGTGACCACGGCGGCGAGGTCGAGGACGACTCTGCCGACCTTGTGGCGGTCGAGATTCCGGACTCCTGCACCGACTGGGAGCTGACCGAGTATGACGGCATGGAGTCCATCACCTACGTGGTGGGCGGCAAGTTGTTCCACGCGTAAGCACCAAGGGGAGCAATCCCCTCGGCTTTTCTTTTGGGCGGCTGGTTCGCGGGCGTGGCCTTTCGCGAACCAGCCGAGTTTTCCAGGATCGGCACTTTGCACAATTTTCGCAGCGCAAGTTTGGCTATTTTGCCATCTTGCATTTTCCCCAGAATGTGCTATACTATAATCACAGAGGGCGAGGCAAGCCCCGTCCCCAAATGCCGTTGCGTGAAGCTGGTATGCGGCTCCCAAATGGGTACTCAATCACGAGCCAGCAAAGCAATGCCCGGTGAGGATTGCAAGAGATATTAGCACCGATAAAAAGGCAAGCGATATTGAGCATGACAACAGACGGGCTTGCTTAATTGTGCGGCACTTTAATACGCTAAAGTGTTAATGTGTTAAAGTCCGCAGGTGTCCAGGATCCCGGGCCAGTTGCTTGTTAAAAACTTAACGCTTGACAAATGGTGTGCATTGTGCTATACTATAATCAGAAAAATCGAAAGAGAGGAAAATAAAATGATGATGTTCGTTATCGGTTTTGTCGCCGCGTGGTTTCTGCTCGGTATCTTCTTCTATGTGCGCGAGGGCGCAGGCGGTTGGAGTATTTGGGAGCACACTTGGGATACAATCGTGATGATGCTCCCTGCAATCCCTATGATTCTGCTGATTGAAATTGTGCAAGAAAAAATTTTGAAAAAATAAAAAAGGGCTTGACAATCAAGCCCTTTTGTGCTATTATAATACCAGAAAGAGAAAGGAGGTTGACCCCATGACTACCATCAACTACATCGCTATCTGCTCCAATGACAATTATGATTTCTATGTCGCCAAGCTCGGCGACCGCCGCTGGTTTACCTACGCATGGCGCAAGGGAACTCCTGCCGGGAGCTGCGCCGCCAATGTGATGGCGGGATTCACCACCAAGCGCGTCGCGGTGGAATGTGCCCACTGCTGGCAAGGGTGGGTGGGGATTTGAAAAATCCCCACAAAATTGAAAAAAGTGCTTGACAAATAGCACAGCCTATGCTATACTAAAAGCACAAAGGGCGAGGGAAGGTATGGCTAAGCCTGCGGGCGAGACCCACGAGAGTCGCGTAAGACCTACTAACAGCCGACACGGGCGACCGACCCAATGACCCCTGCCGCGCGGAGTCCTGTTGCGCGGGATATAAATGTGAACCAAGCCATTAAGTTGGCAACCCGCGGTAGGCCCGCAAGGCGCTGGAAAGGGGACGGCAGGACGCGCTTCACTCGGTAGGGCAGATCTGCTCTACCGAGCTTCCTTTTGTCGGTTCGTGCGCGGCCAGGTCAGTCGCGCACGAACCGAGTTTTGCGTAGTAGTGATGTTGCACAATTTTGGGAGCAAATGTTTGGTGATATTTCCGGTATTGCAATTCCTGTAATTTCTGTTATACTAGTATCAGAAAGAGAAAGAAAGGAAGTAACTACAATGAAAACTAACATGACATTCCATGCAAGCGTCGAACGTTTCGACCGCATCTGTTTCCTTATCGACCTGTTCAAGGGCGATTTTGGAAAGCCGCTTATCTCATTAACTCACACGGACAAGCCCGTCAAGGAAGAGCTAACCTCCAACGGAATCGTAATCGTTCGCAACCTCGAAGATGTAGTTATCACGATGTACCTGTGCAGTATCAAGAAGGCTCAGTATTTCGGCGCAGCCTCCGGTACGATGCTGACAGACAACCAGTGGAAGCAAATCAAAGCAAATCAGAAGTACGCGCAGTACATGGCGGCGTAACATCGCCCAACAAGAGCAAACAGAAAATGAGAATGTGCGGCGGCCAGCTAATCAGGGCGCCGCACCTTGCTTTTAGGACCTAACCACCTCGCTTCCCGCAGGTTTTGACAAAATGGAAAAAATTTTGTATAATATAATTGTAAAAAGTGAGAAAGGAGTATTTCCGATGACCGTTGAATTACTCAAGGCTCTTGTTGTTATCCTGGAGAGTTGTCTTGAATAGGATAGCTGTAAAGAGTGCCCGATGCGTTATTTCTGTGGAAAGATGCCTGCCGAATGGTAACTTGCATCCTCCGCCGGCCTCGTGATGGGGTCGTTTTTCGCACGGGTTAGGTCATAGGAAATTTTTATCAAAATGGAGCAAACTCAATGGTCAAGAAAAATAGATAAAATGGGGCGCATCGTTCTCCCGGTACGCTTGAGAGAATAGTACGGCCTAGAAACTGGCCTTGAGTGCCCCATTTATACACATGAAGATGAACAGGGAAGATTATTTATTTGTTTCCTTGCTCCTGGAGAAGCGGTTCAGAATTTGAAAGAAGCTAGACAACTTTTAGAAAAGTCAGGGTATTCAGTTACAAAAATTTAAATAAGCGGCCAGTTCGCGGACATCTGCACTCGCGAACTGGCCGAGTTTTTGTCTTATGGTGCTTTGCACAATTTTGGCCCGGGTTTTTCGTGTATTTTGCCAACTTGACTTTTCCTGGAATTCTGTTATACTAGTATCAGAAAGAGAAAGGAGATACCTACTATGGCTACTAAGTATTCTATCAACACCTACAATGACGGCGAATGGAACGGAGTTGCCCTGTTCGCTGATACCATCGACCTGCGGGTCATTATCGACACCGCCTGCGCTATCTATGAGGGTTCCAATGACTATGCCGATGTGGCTGTCATCGACATGGAAACCGGTGAGATCATGTGGAATGGCGTTGATGCCGAAGAGTATGACGAGCCCGATGACTGGGACCGGGAAATGGGGTTTGACCCTTATGAGGGGTGTTACTCCTATGACTGCTAAAGCATGAACGCGGCGAGAAGAAATTCTCGCCGCGCCGTTCCCGGGCAGCGCCCATCGGGAACGGCGCGAATTTCGCGTATAGGCAGGTTGCACAAATTTTTCGCGCAAATTTTGGTGATTATTCCAGGCTTGACTTTTCCCGTAACTGTGGTACAATGATTACAGTAAAGGAAAGGAGATAACTACTATGTGGACTACTTACTGGTTTGAAATTGTCGGAGAGGACAGCGACATCTGCGGGGAAGAATTCTTCACCGAGCTCAAGGACGCAACCAAGGAACAGCACATCGCCTATGCCCACGAGATTTTCCCCGACGAGGAAATCAAGTGCTACGGCAAGGTGTCCAGTGCTGAGGCCGAAATGATGGGGCTTGATACCTATTAAGCCCCACCCAAAGGAAAGGAGATAACAAGATGCTGAACGAAGACCTTATTTTCCGCGCCGCCGACATGATACTTAGTCGGGTTTATTATTACGATAAACTTGCGAAAGAATCTACGAGCCACGCCGTAAAAAGTGATACGATTTCTCGCGCCGCCGCCTACAGATCTGCCTATGACATTCTGTGGTATGCCATCAACAACAATGAAGAGTGCCTGAAAGAGTTTGATTATTACCGCTAGTAATCACGCCGCTGAGTAATAACTCGGCGGCGCGCCCACGACGCTGTTCAGCCGTGGGCGCGCCGAATTTTGGCAAGAGGGCAGATTCACTAAAAATTGCGCGAAAAGTTTGTGCAAAATGCCATCTTGCAATCCTCCCGTAATCTGCTATAATGGTATCAGAAAGAGAAAGGAGATACAAAAAATGGCTATTATCATCAAGATTATTCTCATCCTCACGCTTATGGTTTTTGTCGGCGGTGTTATCCGCATCCTGCTGAATGAGGTTTTTCTCAATCTGAGCATGCGCTCCTATGACAAAGAGAAAGCGGAGCATGTAAAAAAAATGCGAGAAAATATTGAAAAGGGGCTTGACAACTAAGCCCCTTTGTGTTATTATAATTACAGAAAGAGAAAGGAGATAAAAAAATGACGATTTGGCTTGACATGGATGGCACGATGGCCGACCTCTACGGTGTGGAAAACTGGCTCCCCATGCTCCGCGCCTATGACCCCACCCCTTACGCAATCGCAAAACCCCTCGTCCGGATGGCAACCCTCGCCCGCCTGCTGAATAACCGCCAGCGCAAGGGCTACAAGGTCTGTGTGATTTCGGCTCTGAGCAAGGACAGCACCGCCGAATATGACGAGCAGGTGATGACCGCCAAGCGCAACTGGCTTGCTAAGCACCTCGCAAGCGTTCACTTCGACGAAATCCGGTTCGTCCCCTACACATACGCAAAAAATAATGCCAATCAGGGTGAGGACATCCTGTTCGATGACGAGGAACGCCACCTCACCGCATGGACTGGAATCGCAATCAATGCGAAGAACCTCATCGAGGGGTTGAAGGCTCTCGCCTAAACCCCTCCCCTATACGGAAAGGAGAAAATCACTATGAGAGAAAAAATCCTTGCGTATCTGCGCGACCACCCTGGCGCCCGCAAGCGGGAAATTGCCGGACACCTGCACATCTGGCAGTGCGACAGCGACTTTCTGTTCCTCATGGGGCTGATGGCCGACACTGGACAGATTCGCTACGAAACCTACAGCGACCCGGCTCAATTAGAATACTATGACAAGTGGTACGCCGTTGAGGGTTAACCTCAGCGGCGCGCTTTCGGCTGTGAGCAGTCGAAAGCGCGCCGAGTTTTACGCGACAGCAGATTGCACAAAAAACGCCTGGATATTTTGGTGATAATCCCGGCTTGTAATTATCCCAAAATAGCGTTATACTATAATTGTCCCGAGGGGAGAGGGACGTAAAACTTACCCCTCGCCCTTCAAAAGGAAGGTTAACTGACCTCAGGTTCGGCGTGAACGTAACCGAAAAAGTTATCGTGTGCGCACACGAAAAAAACTCTTGACAACTCGCACTTTCTGTGCTATACTAATATCAGAAAGGGGAAAGATACCATGAAAACTATCGCTATGATTTTCATCAGCGTTTCGCTGAGTCTCGACTTTGTCGCCTCGCTTATCTCTACTCGCAAGGATGGCAAGAATACCTCTTATGTCAATTGCATTTGGACTGCCTTTATGATTCTCGCATGGGGCTATGTGGGGAGGTTTTACCTGTGATTATCTTCGTTATCGCTCAAACGCTCAACGTCATTCTTAACACCGTGAAGAGTATTGTCACGGTGAAAGGTGGCAAGGTAGCGGCTGCCGCAGTCAACGCCGCTTGTTTCGGACTTTACACCTACATTATCGTTCTCACTGCCAACTCGGCTTTCTCTACTCTTGTTAAGTGCCTTGTGGTCGCCGCTTGTAACTTCATCGGTGTCTATGGGGTAAAAATGGTCGAGGAAAAGATGCGGAAAGACAAAATGTGGAAAATCGAAATGACCATCAAGAATGATGCGTTCGGCCTTACTGCTCCGGCTATGCATGGCGCTCTCGATGAAGCAAACATCCCTAACAGCTACATCGAAGCAGGCAACCACGCAATTTTCAACTGCTACTGCGCTACTAAGGCAGACACCGACAAAGCGCTTGCTATTGGCAAGGTCTACAGTGCCAAGACTTTCGCAAGCGAAACTAAATTAATTTGATGTTTCAAATCTCCTTTTCTTCTCTTTCTAAATGGGGCGGGTCTAGTCAACTCGCCCCGCCTTTCTTTTCAGCGGGTCGCGCTCGGCCGCAGGCTATCGAGCGCGACCCGAATTTGGCGTGGTAGGCATCTTGCACAATTTTGAGCCTGGATTTTTGGTTACATTTTCCTCTTGCTTTCTCCCGTATTCTATGGTACAATGGAATTACATTGAGGGAGCGAAGGCAACCCTAATGAATATTTATTAAGGAGTAGTGAATAATGGCTACCAAGAAGATTGATGTGTTTCAGAATTTCGAGGACACAGACATGAAGCACATGCAGACCGTTTATCTTGACAAACACGGCTTTGATGCCGAGGCTATTTCCAAGTGGACGGGCTACGCAGTATCCACCATCCGCACCTACATCCGCAAGTTTGCAGACCTGCTTGACAAGGCTTGTGCTACTTTCTACCATGTTACGCAGAAAGTCAAGGCAGTCATGCGGGGCGGGCGTCAGCTTGTCTACCTGTACAAGTTCTACTATGAAAATGGGGAGCTGATTTGCTCCAAGGTCGGCACGACTACTCGCCTGCCTGAGCAGCGACTGAAAGAGGAAATCAACTACTACAAGAAGCACGGAATCGCTGTTGACCGTGGGGAGATTTGCTCCGTGATTGATTGCGGTGCAATTCCGGCAGAGGGCGCAGAAAGCTACGCAAGAGCTGAATTCATCAAGAGATACCCCGATTGTTTCCACAAGAACGACCGCTTTTTCGGCGTGGACATTGGAACAATCACATTCAACAGAATCATCAACAGCTATTTAGGCATGGAGGAAACTCCTGCCTAAATAGCCAAAAGCCGGGGCAAATCTTTGTGCAAATTGCCAGGTTGACATTTCGCTAAAATGTGGTACAATGGAACCATCAAGAGAAAGGAGATACTACAATGAAAGTTAATCGCAAGGAAGTCACCGTCATCACCGCCTGCCCCTTCTGCGGACACGCCAACGAGGTCGAGGTCAACGAGATGGATTATCTCGATTGGCAGGACGGGATGCTCGTGCAGGATGCGTTCCCCTATCTGTCTGCGGATGAGCGTGAGATGCTCATCTCCGGCATCTGCCCCACCTGCTGGGCGAAGATGTTCCCCGCCGAGGAGGATGCGTAACCCTCCAATGCGAACCGCTGAGATAGCCTCGGCGGTTCGCTTTCGATTGCCAGCAGTCGAAAGCGAACCGAGTTTTGGGAGATGGGCAGTTTCACTAATTTTAGCCTGGATTTTTTGGCACCTTGCCCTATTGCATTTATCCCGGAATAGTGTTATACTAGTATCAGAAAGGGGAGATAACCATGCGTGACTACTTCAAGAAGATTCGTTGCCGTGACGGGTACGCTCGACTCGAGATGACCAACAAGAGGGCGAGAAGCATCGCCAAGCGTGAACTGAGAAAGGTGGTAAGAACATGACCAAAGAACTCAAAGCCTATCGGCAGAAGATGGGCGCAGAAGACCTGCAAATGTATCTGTACTTTCGCCAGCGTGGTGGCAAAGTCGCCGCAAAGAAAGGCAAAGGCAGTTACGATAGGAACAAGTGGAAACAAGAGCAGTAAGTGCGCGGGATGGGAATTTTTCTACCACAAAATTTCCCATCCCGCAATTCGTCACTTTCCCCGCCGGCGCGTTCTTGGTGGTGAGACGCCAAGAACGCGCCGAGTTTAACGCGAGGTAGGCATCCAGGTTTTTCCAATTCGTCAGTTTGCACAATCCGGGATCCAGGATTTTCCCGAAATTTTGTGCATTTTGCCTATTGCAATCCGCGAAAATTCTGCTATAATAGTAAACGTAAGGTTGAGGGAAGGAAGCTGAACCCTCAATGAATAGAAAGGAGTAACAATGTTTACCAAGACCACGCGAATCATCGTCATCGACACCGAAACCGCGAACACCCTGCCCACCAAGTCCAACGCGCTCGACATGAGCGATGTGCTTATCTATGACATCGGATGGGCAATTTGTGACAAGGACGGCAATATCTATGAAACCGCTTCCTTTGTCAACAGCGACATTTTCTATCACGAGAGCGACCTCATGGATTCCGCGTATTACGCGGCGAAGATTCCGCAGTACCTCACCGAGATTGCCGAGGGCAAGCGCAAGGTTGCTAACATCTGGGAAATCCGCGCCGCTATGCTCTCCGCAATCGAACGGCACGGCGTCCAGTATGCCGCCGCCTACAATGCGCGCTTTGATGCTAACGCGCTTAACCGCACCATCAGCTATGTGACAAAATCTTTCCTGCGCTACTTTTACCCCTTTGGCAAGATCGAATGGCTCGACATTATGAAGATGGCACAGGATGCGGTTGTCACTACGCGCAACTACAAGATGTGGGCAACTGACCGCGGCTTTCTTCAGAAGAACGGACAGCCGCGCAAGACCGCCGAAATGCTCTATCAGTACATGACAGGCGAGGACGATTTTTCCGAGGAACACACCGGTTTGGAAGATGTTTCCATCGAAGTGGAAATCATGGCTTTCTGCTTCTCCGAGCGTGACCGCCGCAAGTGTAAGATGCGCGTCAAGCTGTACGAAAAGCCGCTTGACATTCCGGAACAGACCGAGTTCCAGCGGGCAATTATGCGGAGCATCCGCGACAAGCCGATGCTTTACTAAGTGAAAGAGGGGCAACCCTCTTTCATTTTATTCATTCATGCATGAATAATTATGCAGCAGACTTCCCCGGCGGCTCGTTTTGGGTGGCATGCCGCCCAAAACGAGCCGAGTTTAGCGTGATCCAGGGTTCCAGGATTTTTGCCCCGCTAGCAACTTGCACAAAACCCGGGCCTTATTTCCCGAAAATGTTGTGCAATATTCCGGTATTGCAATCTGCGAAAAACCTGCTATAATAATAATTGTCCGAAGGGTACGGGAACGGCGAATCCGAGGCCGCCGAAAAAAAAATCAAGAAAAAATGAAAAAAAGTCTTGACAAATCCCAAAACCTGTGGTACAATAAAATCACAAAAGGGGAAGGAAACCCCAAGAACAAACCAGAAAGGAAGTCTACTATGGAAAACACTGCTAAGCGCGTCACCAAGTCCCAGCGTTTCGAGGACATCCTGTCCCTCATTCACGGCGAGTCCGTCAAGTACGGCACGACCATCGAGGATGCCGAGTCCTTCATCGCTCACGAGATGGAGCTGCTCACCCGCAAGAACAGCACCGAGTCCCGCAAGCTCACCGACACGCAGAAGGCGAACGAGCGTTACCGCGCCCTCATCTGCGAGTTCCTCGCCCTCGCGGACGGCGGGAAGACCTGCACCGAGATTGCCCGCGGTGTGGACGAGCTGAACGACTTCAACAACCAGAAGGTCGCGGCTCTGATGCGTCAGCTCGTGGAGTCCGGCGCGGTCACGAAGGCCACCGTGAAGGGCAAGTCCCTGTTCTCCCTTGCGCGGTAATCCGCAAGCGCGGGGAAGGGTAACACCTTCCCCGCCCCACAGAAAGGAGCAAACATGACCAAAGACGAAGCCCAGCTTTCCCGCATCAAGGCGGGGCTGAAATGCTCCGATGCCGAAGCCGCCGAAATCCTCGCGTATGACAAGGCGATTGACCACGGCGAAAAGACCCCGCATGACCTGACCCCCGCACAGAACAAGGTTGCCCAAAGCTACACGCGGACGGGCACCCGCAAGCCCACGGTGTACAAATTCACCACGCGAGAGCGCAAGCCCAACGAGCCGAAACGCGAAATTATTCAAGTTTTGGTGGACGCGCTCACCCCCATCTGCGACAGTATGGAAGTCACCAACGCGGAGCGACAGCTTGACTTCGACTTTCACGGAGTGAAGTATCGCGTAGTCCTCAGCGCTCCCCGCAAGTAAAGCGGGGAGCGTTTCGGCATTTTGCCCAAATCCTGGGCGGCTCGTTTGCGGGCGCAAGCTGGCAAACGAGCCGAGTTTGCCAGGATACCCCTCCCGGGTATTTTTCGATCCAGGCGTTTTGCACAAAAGCAGATCCGCTTTTTCCCCGATATTTTGTGCAAAATACCATCTTGCAATCTGCGGAAGATCTGCTATAATAATAAGTGTCAGGGGGAGAGAGATACAGACCGAGAGGCTGAAAAAAATCTCAAAAAAATCAAAAAACCTCTTGACAAACGGCACAAAGTGTGCTACAATAAATACAGAAAGTGAGAGAGGGAAACCCCTCCACTAAATAAAGGGTAGCGACCGAACGCTAGAAAGGAAGTACCACTATGGAAAACACCGCTAAGCGCATCACCAAGGCTCAGAAGTTCGAGGACGTCATCTGCCTGCTCTCCGGTGAGCCGACCAAGTTCATCAACGCCGAGGACGCCGTTGCGTTCATCCGTTCCGAGATGGCTCTGCTCGCCAAGAAGAACACCTCTGACCGCAAGCCGACCGCCACGCAGGAGGCGAACGTCAAGTATCGCAACCTCATCGTGGAGTTCCTGTCCATGCAGGATTCCGGTAAGACCTGCACCGAGATCGCCAAGGGCGTGGATGAACTCTCCGAGTTCAACAACCAGAAGATCGCCGCCCTCATGCGTCAGCTTGTCGAGGCTGGCAAGGTGACCAAGGCGACCGTCAAGGGGAAGTCCATCTTCTCCGTGGCGTAACCCCTGCGGAGGGCGAGAAAAAAAATCTCGCCCTCCCTCTTGACAAGGCGACCTGCATCTGCTATAATAAGTAGCAGAAAGGAGATGAACCGCATGGCAAAGGATGCCGAGCAAGTCAAGCGCATTATGCAAGGCTTGAAGTGTAGCGAGGAAGAAGCGAAAGAAGTTCTTGCCTACGACAAGCAAATCGAACACGGCGAAAAGACCGCTTTCGACCTCCCCGCTGACAAACTGGAAGTTGCAAGAAAGTTTGCCCATACTGGCACGAGAAAACAGCCGACAGTTTACAAGTTTACCAAGCGTGAGCGCAAGCCGAACGCAACAAAAGCCGGAATTATCGCAGAAATCTTCACTTTTCTGACGGAAAACAGCGATTTTGCGGTAGAAAATGCGGAAATCACGAACAAAGAGCGTCAGATTGCTTTCCGCATCGGCGAGGACAGCTTCGAGTTGACGCTTGTTCAGAAGCGCAAGCCGAAAAACTGACAAAAGCAGGGAGAAATCCCTGCTTTTGCATTTTATTCAGCCAAAATTAATAAATATTCAGCGGCTCGTGCATGGTTCCTGCGGAGCCATGCACGAACCGAATTTAGCGTGGTGGTCATGTTCACTAATTTTTCGTGCTATTGTTTGGTTATTTTCACCAATTGACATTATCCCAAAAATAGCTTATAATAATTATAGAAATTAAGAGAAAGGAAGTAAAAGAATAATGGACAGATTCGCAATTCAGTATGACGACCGTGGAGTTCAGCTCCACAATGACTACATCGGCAAAATCGCTGATGCAATTGTCCGTTACTATGCGGCACGAAAAATCACTATGAATTCTAAGCTGACCTATGGCATGATTCACTGCGACCGCAAACTCTTGGAGTGTTGGGAAAAGATTCTGATTGAGGAGGGCTTGCTATAACATGATAGGACTTGCAGTAATTGCGGCGGGTGTCCTGTGGGTGCTTGCCCGCATGGGTAAAGCGTGGTATTACCACGATGTGAAGAACGAAAATGATGGAAGGTGGAACAAGGTATGATGGATCAGCGTTCTTTTGAAAATCGAGCTGAGCTGACAAGGATTACTCCTTGTCAGTTTTTTTTACCTGCCACTTTAGCGATTTAAATCGTGATCATCGGCCCGCGCGCGAGCGTGTCGGGCCGAGTTTTCCCGACCGCATATGCCAGCAAAATTTCGATCCAGCTGGCCCATATGGCACTGTGTCGCTCACTCTCCCGAAAACCGATCGGTTTGACTTACATTAAAATTTATGTTACTATGTAAAAAAAAGACTTCGATGCCGGCAGGCTCTCCATCCACCGATCTCACACCGCGAGCCGATCGGCCCGCACTTAATTTTCCTTCCATTTGCTAAGAAAAATCTCGTAAACGATAAGAAACAGAATTTTCCATCCAGCACATAACAAGAGCAAAGAGCAGCTCGCACTGAACATGCATAAACTAAAAAGCCGGGTCTCCCGCAGGTGACCCGATCGGTTTGCAATAGTAATAATTATTTGCTATAATATAGTTAGAATAATGAAGGAGAACATAGCTATGGATTTTAATAAGTTGATCAGTGACCTCTTGGCCCAGGGTGCCACTGAGGAAGAACTCGGCAAGCAGTTTGTCGATGCATTGAACCAGGTCAGCTCGGCCAACAAGAGCAAAAAGGAAAGAGAAGAATACATCGCTAATGCGCGGGAATCCGTCCTACACGATCTGTCGACCGAGTATGAAACCTTTTCTACCGCGGCAACTGTCGCCATGATGGTCGCGGCCCGCACATATCCTGCGATGACCATTCAGGATCTCCAGGCCTACGAGGCGGCAACGCGCAGTGCGATGAAGTCTACCGCGGGGTTTCATAATGATCTGCACGAGGGGAAAGATCTTTTCTCCGCGATTGCTGATTGCCTGCGGGACGACGGCCTTGAGGAGGAAAAGCCCAAGGCTAAAGTGAAGCCTATCGAGACCGACGATGAGAAGATCGCCAGGTTCTTGCGGGCGCTGGGTTAATGGCGGAATGAGGCGAGGTGTAAATCTCGTCTCTTTCGCATATCCGGTTGATTTGACTTTTATGGATAATTATGGTATTATGAAAGGTTAGGCATGATTTTTGCTGCTAAGGGTGACGGTGACGGTGGATGGGAGAGTGTTTTAGGTGGGGCCGATCGGCACCACCCTCTCCCTATTTATCTAGTTTTACCTAGTTCATACCTCATCTTCCTGTCACCTATTCCCAACTATCATCTATCTTTCTTCTTCTTAAACACCTGTACCACTTTTCTTATCGCACCCAAGCACCTATCTCTCCCAACATCATCCCATGTCATGTAAGCAATATAACACCACTCTCGTAATCCTCTTCTCTCGCAATAGAATAACCATTCGTCCCGACACTTATCAATAATGAACTATGCTAATAGATAATAATTATTTGCCTCCAACTCTTCAACAATATAGCGATATAATTCATACCCATCAACTTTCGGAAATGCAGCTTCCAATTCGCCTGCCACTGCATCCATGTAAATTCCTGTCGGGAAATCCTACCAATCCTTTGTATCTTCTTCATAAGTATGAGCACGTTTCAATCCTTCTACCACTCGGTAAAGAACTTTTTCTTGTTTATGCGTGATATGTGTTTTCATTTCATTTCCTCCATTTTCAAATCATTTTTGCTATTTTCAACTGAGATTCTTTT
>Ga0310690_10004915_pt1 | contig 18548 bp, 14 predicted proteins | sample AusTroGonzalo_MG_2_FD_207661 | JGI IMG/M metagenome (GOLD analysis project Ga0310690, IMG submission 207661) | Bovine rumen microbial communities from tropical cattle in Woodstock, Queensland, Australia - Gonzalo_04 (v2) (version 2) | ecosystem: Host-associated > Mammals > Digestive system >...
AGCAATTCGGTTCTGTTCATGACACAAATTTACACAAAAAAAACGTGATTGTCAACTTATTTACTCTCAGCTAGTTACATCCGGTACCCGGGTACCAAGGTACCTGGGTACCCTGCTTAAACACCTGAAAATCAATAGATTGAGAAACGCACTTTAACCACGGTCAAAAAACCGTATTGTTTTTTTTACTATCTTTGCAGTCCTTTTTAGATTATTCGATTCGCTCAGAATGACAAAACAGTAATATGCCAAAGGCAAAGAGCAGCATACAGATCAAGAACCGGAGGGCCTCGTTTGACTACGAGTTCCTGGAGACCTACACGGCCGGGATTCAGCTGGTGGGGACGGAAATTAAATCCATCCGCGCCGGGAAGGTGTCGCTGCAGGATGCTTACTGCTACTTTGCAGGTACTCAGCTGTTTGTGAGGGGCATGAACATAGCCCAGTACCACTGGGGCAGCTGGGGGCAGCATGAGCCGGCGCGTGACCGCCGCCTCCTTCTCACCAAGCGCGAACTCCGCCACCTCTATCAGGCGGACAAGCAGAAAGGCCTCACCATAATCGCCGTCAAACTCTTCATAGCGGACAACGGCTACGCCAAACTTGTCATCGCCCTCGCCAAGGGCAAGCACGAGTATGACAAGAGGGAGACTATCAAAAAGAATGACGTCCGCCGGGAGCTGGAACGCTCTGGCTATTAATCCATTGACTGCAAGGTACTTACGCTGATATACAGCATCCTTGCATACTCCTCCGGACTCACGGAGGCGAAGACGTAATTCACAGGATCCATGACAAGGGTGTCACGGAGCACCTCGTAATGAAGGTGAGGTGCGTGAACCTGAGAGGATATGCCCACGGTCCCTATCTTCTGGCCGCGGCGGACGCTGCGCCCCTTGACGGCATTCACGTCACCCAGCAGGCAGTAACGCGTAGTGTATCCGTTGCGGTGATCTATCTCCACAATGTTGCCAAGGCCCTTTCGGGAATTGGTAACCTTAGTCACAATTCCGTCTGCAGCGGCATACACCGGCGCCCCCTGCGGAGCAATGAGGTCAAGGCCTTCATGGCTGAGTTCCAGCTTGTAAACAGGGTTATGCTTGGGCCCCACGGAAGCGCCCGTCTGGGCATAAGAGTAGCCATGAAGCGGCAAGGAAAGCGGCGGCACGGAATCCCGTTTTTCCAGTAGCATGCGGAACACCTCCTCAAAGCTCCGGTCCACGTTTCCGGCCATCTTCATGAGGCTCTCCGACTTGGTTGCCGCAGAGCTCAGAAGGAAGCTTTCCGACAGCGAATCACTGTCTGCAATCAGCTCCGCCGCGGTTATGGCGTCCAGCGACGGTGCCGGGCTCTGGAACAGCTCCTCGTAGATGGCATCGTCCTTGTCCAAAAGGCCGTCAATCACATCGCCGATGAGCCTCTCCTGCGCCTGCATGTCCTTGAACCGGGCCGCGTAGAGGCGGTTTTCACGCTGGAGGCGTCGCTCCTCCTCGGAAGAGAACACCAGCGCAAAGAGGATGTACAGGACTATCGCCGTAGAGAGCGACGCCACCAAAAAGCGCAACGCGCTGGCCACCAGGGCCTTGATCCTTTGTTTCAGCGTCATTTTCCCTCCGGCCTCCTCACCAGTTCAAAGTAGTCTTTTGGCTCGATGCCAAGGTCCATGTAAAGCGCCGGGTTAACATAGTCCTTGCGGTAAAGGACCTCGTAGTGCAGGTGCGGTCCGGTGCACCTTCCGGAGCGTCCGCTGTAGCCGATGCAGTCCCCGCGGGAAAGCGTCTGGCCCTCCTCCACGATTATTTCCGACATATGGGCGTATCGCGTCCGGTAGCCGAATCCATGGTCGATGATGACGTGGTTCCCATACCCCTTCCTCTCATGCGCAACCGTCACCACCACACCGTCTCCGGTGGCGTAGATAGGGTTCCCGGGAGGGCAGGCGAAGTCCATTCCGGTATGGCGTTTCATGAAGCCAAGCAGCGGGTCCGAGCGGTAGCCGAAGGGGCTGGAAAGGTGGTAGCTGCCTTTTTCCGTTGACATGGGCGGAATGGCCGGGATGTGGGCGGCCATATCGCCTGCAGTGCGCTGCAGGGCGGTAACATCGTCAAAGGACATGGTCTGGATGTAGGCCCTCTTTTCCAGCTGGTCCAGGCGGACGGTCAGGTCCTTGAGGGCGGTCCCTTCAAGGTCTGCGTAGCGGTTTTCCCCGCCGAATCCGGAGAAGCGGACCTCCCGCGGGATTTCGTCCATGCCATATACGGACCGATAGATCTTATCGTCCCTCACCTCCAGCAGGGCCAGGAGCTCTTCGTAGCGGTCCAGGCGGCCGGACATGCGGTCCACGCGGGTGCTCCAGTCCGCATTGCTGCGGCGCAGGATGGCGGTTTTGGGAAGATCCTTCCCCATCACGGACACAACCACCCACAGGTACAGGAAAAACAGCAGCACGCCGGTCACCAGGATGGCGGCAATTTTCCACCACGGAACGCCGGACTCCTGACGGAGTTCGGCTATCAGCGTGACCGGATTAATCACGTATTTTGCATTTTTCCCTGCCACAGACTGCAAATATAACTAAAAAATAGTTATTTTTGCGAGCTATAACGCTTTATTGAGTATGACATCTAAAGAGATAAGACAGAAGTATCTGGACTTCTTTGCATCCAAAGGCCACACAGTGGTCCCCTCCGCCCCCATGGTGATCAAGAACGACCCCACCCTCATGTTCACCAACGCCGGCATGAACCAGTTCAAGGACATCTTCCTGGGCAATGTTGCCCCCAAGTTCCCCCGCGCAGCGGACAGCCAGAAGTGCCTCCGCGTGAGCGGCAAGCACAACGACCTTGAGGCAGTAGGCCACGACGGCCGCCACCACACCATGTTCGAAATGCTCGGCAACTGGAGCTTCGGGGACTACTTCAAGGAAGAAGCCATCGACTGGGCCTGGGAGCTGCTCACGGAAGTCTATAAAATCGACAGGACAAAGCTCTACGCCACTGTTTTCGAGGGCTCCGCAGAAGACGGGACCGCCCTTGACACGGAGGCCCAGGCCGCATGGCTCAAGCACCTCCCGGCAGACCACGTCCTCACCGGCAACAAGCACGACAATTTCTGGGAAATGGGCGACACCGGCCCCTGCGGCCCCTGCAGCGAAATCCACATCGACCTCAGGCCCGATGAGGAAATCGCCGCCAAGCCCGGCCGCGAGCTCGTAAACACGGACAACGACGATGTCATCGAGATCTGGAACCTGGTGTTCATGCAGTTTGAGCGCAAGGCCGACGGTCACCTGGAGCCCCTCCCCGCCAAAAACATCGACACCGGCATGGGCTTCGAGCGCCTCTGCATGATCCTCCAGAACAAAAAGTCCAATTATGAGACCGATGTCTTCAGCGGCCTCATCGGCAAGGTGGAAGAATTCTCCGGGCACAAGTATGCCGAGGGCGCAAACGTAGAGGTGGCCATGCGCGTCATTGCAGACCACATCCGCGCCATCGCCTTCTCCATCGCCGACGGCCAGCTGCCCTCCAACGTGAAGGCCGGCTACGTAATCCGCCGCATCCTCCGCCGCGCCGTCCGCTACGGCTACACCTTCCTGGGCTTCACGGAGCCTTTCCTCTGCCGCCTCATCCCCCAGCTGGTTGCCGATATGGGAGAAGCCTATCCGGAACTCCCCGCCCAGCAGAAGCTCATCGAAAATGTCATCCGCGAAGAGGAAAACGCCTTCCTGCGCACCCTGGACCGCGGTATCCGCATGCTGGAGGACAACATGCAGAAGAACGCCGCCACCAAGGTGGTCTCCGGAGTCGACGCCTTCGTCCTCTACGACACCTACGGCTTCCCCATCGACCTTACTGAACTTATCGCCGCGGAAAAGGGCTACACCGTGGACCTGGACGGCTTCAACGTGGAACTGGGCAAGCAGAAGGAGCGCGCCCGCAACGCCACCGCCAACGAATTCGGCGACTGGACCGTCTTTGCCGATGATTCCTCGGTTGAATTCCTCGGCTACGATGTCCTCTCCGTGGAAGGCGCCCGCCTCCTCAAGCAGCGCACCGTGAAGCAGAAGAACAGGGAATACTTCCAGCTGGTCTTTGACAGGACCCCCTTCTACGCAGAGATGGGCGGCCAGGTGGGAGACACCGGCTATATCCAGAACGCAGAGGGTGAGAAGATTGCCATCCTGAACACCGTCAAGGAGAACAACCTCACCATCCATCTGGCAGAGAAGCTGCCCGCACAGGCCGGAGAGTTCACCCTTGTTGTGGACGCAGACCGCCGCCAGAAGATAATGAACAACCACACCGCCACCCACCTCCTCCACCAGGCCCTCAGGGAAACCCTGGGCACCCACGTGGAGCAGAAGGGCTCCTACGTCTGCGCAGACTATTTCCGCTTCGACTTCTCCCACTTCCAGAAGGTTACTGACGATGAGCTCCGCACCGTGGAGCGTCGTGTGAACCAGCTCATCAGGGCCGATTATCCCCTCTGCGAAAACCGTAACGCCACCATGGAAGAGGCCCGCGCCATGGGCGCCATGGCCCTGTTCGGGGAAAAGTACGGCGACGTTGTCCGCGTAGTCCGTTTCGGAGACTCCGTCGAGCTCTGTGGCGGCACCCATACCCGCAGCACCGGCACCATCGGCCTGTTCAAGATCAAGGCGGAAAGCGCCATCGCAGCCGGCGTGCGCCGTATCGAGGCCGTCACCGGAGAAAGCGCCGAATACGCCATCGAGATGGTGGAAGACCTTCTCAAGACCCTCCGCGGCCTGTTCAACAACGTTCCGGACATCACCGCAGCAGTTGAGAAAGTGCTGTCGGAGAACTCTGACGCCAAGAAGCAGCTTGAAGAGATTGCCGCCGAAAAGGCCGCAGCCCTTGCTGCAAAGCTGGAGTCCGAGGCCGTTGAGATGAACGGAATCAACGTGGTCCGCTTTGACAGCTCCATCGATCCGGCAATTGCAAGGAATGTGGCACTCATGTTGCAGAAAAAGGTGAGCAACATGGTTCTAGCGGGAGCATTCGAGTTTGGCGGCAAGCCCAACCTGGTGCTCATGTACTCCGCAGACCTCGTTGCAAAAGGCAAGAACGCCGGCAAGGACATCCGCCCTGCCGCAGCCCTCATCCAGGGCGGTGGCGGCGGCCAGCCCGGTCTTGCCACCGCCGGCGGTCGCCTCACCGACGGCCTCGCCGCTGCGCTTGATAAACTTGTAGAAACAGCAATTGCTTAATCGTATAGGCATACTGTTTTAAAGCTTTAAAACAGTATGCCTATACGATACAGATATGAAGAAGTTAGACCAGTTCTTATTGAAGTCATTTGTGGGACCGTTTATAGCGATCCTGGCAATTGTGACGTTCATACTGGTCCTGCAATTTCTTTGGCTGTATATTGATGAACTGGTAGGTAAGGGACTGGAATTCAAGGTGATATTGGAATTCCTGATGTGGGGAAGCTGCCAGACATTGCCACTGGCAATACCGCTGGCAACACTGCTCAGTTCCATGATGACGCTGGGCCAGATGGGCGAGCAGTTCGAGCTCACCGCCATCAAGGCCTCCGGGATTTCCCTGGGAAGAGTGCTGGTCCCCATGATTATCGTGGCAATCTGCATTTCCATCGGCGCATTCTACATCGGCGACCGCCTGGTCCCCTACTCCATCAACCAGATCTACACCATGCGCGACGACATCGGCCGCACCAAGAGTGAGATCAAAATCCCCACGGGAACCTTCTACGACGGCATCGACGGCTACATCCTCCGCGTTGAGCAGAGGGACAAGGCCACCGGCATGATGTACAACATCCAGGTGTACGACCACACCGTCGGCAAAGGCAACACCCGCATCACGGTGGCTGACAGCGGAATGATCAAGATGTCCAAGAGCAAGGACTACCTCACCTTCCAGCTGTACGACGGCACCAACTACCAGGAGGACAACAAGCGCAAGTACAGGGACACCACCCTGGCCCTGCAGAGAGTGCATTTCCGCGACCAGGTTATGGTGATTCCGCTGGAGAACTACGCCTTCCACCACTCGGACAGCGCCCGTTACGGAGAGCAGGTCCGCTCCATGAACCTCAACAGCCTCCGCCACGGCCACGACTCCCTTACCAACCTTGTGGACCAGGGCGCCAGGAAGCATTTCACGGAGTTCATCGGCAGTTCCGCCCTCAGCTACCGCAGCCAGCTGGATACAAGCAAGAAGACAACCGCCGTAACCCCGCTGCCCGCTCCTGCCACCCGGGAGTGGAAAACGCTTAAGGACAAACAGCGCGGCTATGAAAGCGCCGCCGGAGCCGCCCGCCAGTACGAAAACCTGGTCCGCGGACAAACCATGGAGGCCTACAACTACACCTCCCTGATCCGCCGCACCAACGTGGAGATCTGGAAAAAGTACGCCACGGCGCTGGCCTGCCTGCTGCTGTTTTTCATCGGCGCTCCGGTTGGAGCCATTTTGAAAAAGGGCGGCCTGGGCACGCCGGCCATCATTTCGCTGCTGTTCTTTGTCCTGTACTGGGTAGTGGACATCACCGGCGAGCGTCTTGCCGGCAACGGCACCCTGGACGCCTTCACCGGCAAATTCATATCGGCCTTTGTGCTTGCGCCGATAGGCACCTTCCTCACCGTCAAGGCCATCCAGGACAAGAGCATCTTCAACCTGGACGGCATCAAGATCTGGTTCAGGAAAGTCAAGAGTAAATTCTTCCGTATGTTCAGGAAAACGCGCATCGTATATATGGGTACGCCGGAGTTTTCCGTCGGGCCGATGGACGGTCTCATCAAGGCCGGATACAAGATTGTGGGCGTGGTCACCGCTCCAGACAAACCGTCTGGCCGCGGCCTCAAGATGAACGAATCGGCAGTGAAGAAATACGCCGTGGAGCACGGTCTGCCGCTGCTTCAGCCGGAAAAGCTCAAGGATCCGCAGTTCCTCATGGATCTGGCCGCCTGGAAGGCCGATTTGTTTGTGGTCGTTGGCTTCAGGATGCTCCCGGAGGCCGTCTGGACCATGCCAAAGCTTGGCACCTTCAACCTCCACGCCGCCCTGCTGCCGCAGTATCGCGGCGCCGCCCCCATCAACTGGGCCGTGATAAACGGGGAGAACATCACCGGCGTCACCACCTTCATGATTGATAAAAATATCGATACGGGAGGCATCATCCTCCGGTCCGAGTGCCGCGTGGAGCCCACAGACACCGCCGGCACCCTGCACGACAAGCTCATGGCCCTTGGTACGGACCTGGTCGTGGAGACCGTGGAGGGCATAATCCAGCACAACGTGGAGCTCCGCGTCCAGCGCAGCTTCATCCAGGGCGACGAGCTCCTTAAACCCGCCCCCAAGCTCACCCACGAGCTCCAGCACATCGACTGGAACGCCCCCACCAGGACTGTCTACAACCTCGTCCGCGGCCTGTCCCCGTTCCCCTGCGCCTATACGGAGTTAGTCCCGTCAGGGGATACTGTTTCTTCCGCGCTGCTTCGCAGCCCTGTACGGGTAAATGCTCCAGAAACAGCATCCCCTGCCGGAGCATTACAGTTAAAGGTATTCTTTGGGGAAATGCGATATGATTTGCACGCTGAGCCTGGCACAGTTCTCAGTGACGGAAAGACTTACTTTGCCATTGCAACCCAGGACGGCGCATTGGCCATTACCGACCTGCAGCTTGCCGGCAAGAAGCGCATGGACGTGAAGAGCTTCCTCCTAGGTTTCCGCAACCCCTGCTCCTACGTCGCCACCCCCGGCACCTCCTCCGCCGAAATCGCCAAGGCCAAGCCTGCAGATGAATAGCATCGTCATACTTTGTAACGGGGCCTTCCCCACAGAGTCTTACCCGTTGTTTTTATTGGACAGCGCGGAGGGCGTGGTGTGCTGCGACGGCTCGCTGACCAAACTTCTGGAGCATAAGCCATCGGCCCGGCCCCTTGCCATCGTGGGGGACATGGATTCCCTGCCTCAGGAGCTGCAGGAAAAGTTCGCGGACATTATCGTCCATGAAACGGAGCAGGACTACAACGACCTCACCAAAGCCATGCGCTGGGTTCTGCGGGAGTACCCGGAAGTAACGGACATCGTGATCCTTGGCGCCACAGGGCTCAGGGAAGACCACACCATCGGCAACCTTGGCCTCCTCATGGAGTACACCCGCCTCTTTGACCTTGGGGAGCGCCGCGTGTCCATGGTCTCCGACTTCGGCACCGCCTTCGCCATTACCAACACTTGTGACCTCCACCTCGGTGAAGACCGCCGCATCTCGCTGTTCAGTGCCGATAACTCCCTTCGGATTACCTCAACGGGGCTCCAGTGGCCCACTGACGGTGTGGTGTTTGACGCCTGGTGGAAAGCCACCCTCAACCGCACCACCGCCCCCATCGTCCACCTCACCTTCTCCCACCCCTCCCCCGTCCTCATCATGGTGGACTAGCGCCCCGCCGCTCCTCCACCACCTTCACCACCTCTCATCCACCCACTTGAGCACCAAAACGACCCAATCCGTGTCCAAACTGGCCAAATACCCAACTTGAGCACCAAAAACGCCATTCCACATGTGTAGAATGGCGTTAAGGTGTTATGAAATAAAACTGCTATTATTCCAGAGCCTGGGCCTGCTTCATCTTGGCGGCGAAGTTGATGGTGTAGTCGCCAATATGCCAGCGGCCGCCATCGTCCTTGACGAATTCTATCTGAAGGTCCTCGTTATGAAGGATCATGGTCTCAAAGTTTCCGCCGTTTTCTGCGCCGTCGATGTCTTCCAGGGAGATTTCAATCTCGTCCTGACCCGATGCAAATGCGGTGTCGGTGATATCCACTTTGCCGTCTTTGTCGGTGAGGATGTTGTCACCGCACATCTCGGTGAAGTGCTTGTTGCCATCATCGTCCACGTAGTCAAGGTGACTGTACTTGACACGGATGCCCTGGATGGGGCTGCCTGTCTCCTCCGCTGTTACCGTGCCTTGAATCTGGTATTTGGCATGAGGCATACCATACTCGGCCTTGGGATAAACAATGTCCTCTATGGCATCACATCCGGTGAATCCGAAGAAAGAGAGAATTGCTCCTGCAATAATCTCGTATAGGTGACGAAGTTTTGCAACCATAACTCTTAAATTACTGCTCTAAAGATGCAACGGGCCCCTAATATGTTGCAACAAAAACGTAACTTGAGCACCAAATACGTCATTCTGGTGTCCAAACCCCGCAAAACAGCAACTTGAGCACCAAAACGGCCAAATCCGTGCTCAAACCGCCCAAAAACGTAACTTGAGCACCAAAAACGCCTTTTTGGTGCTCAAGTAGGCAAGCAGTAGGTTCAGGTTACTTGTTCAAGGCATCGGCGCTGGCCATGTACTTGCCAAGCTCATCGTCGGAGAGGTGGTAGTTCTGCATTTCGCCGGAGAAATACTTGTCGTACGAGCCCATGTCCACGAAGCCGTGGCCGGAGAGGTTGAAGAGGATGGTTTTCTTCTCGCCGGTTTCTTTGCACTTCAGGGCCTCGTTGATGGTTGCGGCTATGGCGTGGCAGCTTTCCGGGGCGGGGATAATGCCTTCTGTCTGGGCAAAGAGCACACCTGCACGGAAGGAGTCAAGCTGCTCAATGTCAACGGCCTCCATGTATCCGTCCTTCATGAGCTGGGACAGCACCACACCTGCGCCGTGATAGCGGAGACCGCCTGCATGGATGGATGCGGGCTTGAAACTGTGCCCCAAAGTATACATCGGCAGGAGCGGGGTCATGCCGGCCTCGTCACCAAAGTCGTACTCAAACTTACCGCGTGTTAGCTTGGGGCAGGAACAAGGCTCTGCGGCAATGTAGCGGGTCTTTTTGCCTTCCTGGATGGTGTGCCTCATGAACGGCAGGGCCAGGCCGCAGAAGTTGGATCCTCCGCCAAAGCATGCGATTACAATGTCCGGATACTCCCCGGTGAGGGCCATCTGCTTCTCCGCCTCAAGGCCGATAACCGTCTGGTGCAGACATACGTGATTCAAGACAGAACCCAGGGCATATTTGCAGTTGGGGGTACTCACAGCAAGTTCTATTGCCTCCGAAATCGCGCAGCCAAGGGAGCCGCGGTCGTTGGGGTTGATGGTGAGGATGTCCTTTCCGGCGCGTGTGGACATGGACGGAGAGGGCGTCACCGCAGCGCCGAATGCCTGCATGATGGAGCGGCGGAACGGCTTCTGCTCGTAGCTTACCTTTACCATATACACGGCGCAGTCAATGCCGAACTTCTTGGTGGCATAACTGAGCGCACCGCCCCACTGGCCGGCACCGGTTTCCGTGGTAAGGTTTGTGATGCCCTGCTGCTTTGCGTAATAGGCCTGGGCGATTGCGGAATTCAGCTTGTGGCTGCCGGCGGGAGAGACGCTCTCGTTCTTATAATATATATGCGCGGGAGTGCCAAGGGCTTCTTCAAGTTCGTAAGCGCGAACCAGCGGGGTACAGCGGTATGCGGCATATTGCTGGCGTACTTCCTCCGGAATGGGAATCCACTCGTCCGTCTGGTTGAGTTCCTGGTCGGCGCAGGCCTTGCAGAAGATGGGGTAAAGGTCTTCCGCCTTGAGAGGCTGTTTGGTGGCGGGATTCAGGAACGGCAGCGGCTTGTTGGGCATGATGGCCTGAATGTTAAAGTAATGGGTAGGGATTTCGCTCTCAGGAAGCATGTACTTTTTCTGTTTCATAATTCTATAATTTAAATTGTTACATTTCGTTTTCAGATTCCCGGGACAAGCCCGAGAATGACGACAGGGCAACAAAAAAGGCCTGCTGTAAGTCAGCAGGCCTTCTATATATATACAACTACGGCGAAGCGACTTACAGGATTGAACTGCAAGTGCGCCACCAGGAGTTGTTTACCATTGTCGTCATATCTGTTTGCAAATATGCAGATTCGAAATTTAAAAAACAAGAGTTTCTTAAAAATTTTTTAAAAAAGATAATTGGCCTGGATGTAGGCGTTAACCGCCGTGCTCACAAAGAGGAGGACGATGATTGCGCTTATGATAATGCCAATAACCTTGAGGCGCTTCAGCCATTTCTTGTTATTCCAGCCGATGGTCTGGAACATGCTCCAGAAGCCGTGCTCCAGGTGCAGGAAGAGGGCTATGAACCATACAATATAGAGGGCCACAACCCACCATTTGCTGAAGGTGGCCATCAGAAGAGTGTAGGGATTGTCCTCATAATTGCCGATGCCGAACATCTCCGGAAGCTGCATCTTTGCCCAGAAGTGGCAGAGGTGGAAGCCCAGGAAACCAAGGATCAGGACACCCAGGATGGCCATGTTCTTGGCGCTCCAGCTGTCGTTCTTGGCCTTGGACGCCACTGCATAACGGTTGAAGCCGCCGCGCTTGATAATATTCTCCGTCTCCAGCCAGATGCCGAAGATGATATGGATAGCGAAACCAAGGGCAAGGATGGGAACCATTATGCTGATGAAGCCGGTGGACATGAAGTCGCAGCCAAGTTTGAAGAGGCCGTCCCCGGCGGAGAAGAGCTTATCGTCCACTGCAACTGCGCCGAACTTACCGCTGAATGAATCCAGTACGGAGAAGAAATTGATGGTTCCGTGAAGCAGCAGGAAGACGATGAGGAAAGCACCGGTGATGCTCTGGATGAACTTCTTGCCGATAGAGGAGGTCAGGAATTTAGCCATTATAGTTGGTTTTGTTTATGTTCTAATACGCAAATATAGGAATCTTTCTTGGAAGTTTCCCATTATTTCAATACTTTTGTTTATCTGAAATAGCAGAATCATGTATAAACGAGTACTTTTGAAACTTAGCGGCGAAAGCCTTGGCGGTCCCGCCGGAAAGGGACTTGAAACAGCAAGTCTGGAAGCATATGCAAAGGAGATAGCGGCAGCGGTGAAGGCCGGCCTGCAGGTAGCCATCGTCAATGGAGGCGGCAACATTTTCCGCGGCCTCCAGGGCGTGGGCAAGGGCTTCGACCGCGTAGACGGGGACAAGATGGGCATGCTGGCCACCGTCATCAACTCGCTGGCCCTTTCCATGTTCATCAAGGCGGAAGGCGTTGATGCCGTGGTGTTTACCTCCACCCCCATGGAGCCCCACGCCAAGTATTACATGAGGGACGATGCCGTCAAAGTCCTGGAGCGCGGCGGCGTAGCCCTCATCGCCGGCGGCACCGGCAACCCCTTCTTCACCACGGACTCCGGCGCAGCCCTCAGGGCCCTTGAAATCGGCGCCGATGCCCTCCTCAAAGGCACCCGCGTGGACGGCGTCTACACTGCGGACCCGGAGAAGGACCCCACCGCCACCAAGTACGATGAACTCACCTTCGACGAGGCCATCTCCAAGCACCTCAAGGTCATGGACCAGACCGCCTACGCCCTCTGCAGTGACGGCAAAATGCCCATCATCGTCTTTGACATGAACGCCACCGGCAACCTCACCAAACTCCTGAAAGGAGAAAAAGTGGGCACTTTGGTACATCCGTAATGCAAGGTTGCGCAGTTCCTGCGTTTAAAGGGTATGAAAGCAAAAGTTAAACATCTCTATGAAATTATAGCCGGGGCAATTCTGTCATTACTCGGCTTTTCCGCATGCACCATCATCGGCCCGGACATGTACGGTCCCGGCCCCGCCACAAACGCTGCAGAATACGGGATGCCACATGCGAATTACATCGTCAGGGGCTCCGTCCATGCCCAGGAATCCGGCAAGCCCATCCCCGGCATCAGGGCTACTGTCCGCTACGGCGTACCCTCAAACGGGAAAATACTCTATAACCAGGGGGCGCCGGTAGAATCGGACAAAGACGGTAAAGTGGATGCCTATGATTCGGTATACCCGGCCGAAAAGATTGAGGTGATTCTGGAAGATGTGGACGGGGAAGATAACGGTGGCCTCTTCCAAAGGGACACCCTCCGGGAAGACCGCCTCACCATTGAACAGACCAAAAAGGCCGACGATGGCTGGTACAGGGGGGAATACACGGTCACCTTCGACGCCAAACTCAAATAATGCTCCCGCTCAGACAGACAATGGGCCTGAATCTCGCCAGACCCATGATTGACAAAGTGGTGAGGGAACATCCCCTCACTGCTGTTTTCTGGGAATGTACCCTACGCTGCAATCTGCACTGCAGGCACTGCGGGAGCGACTGCAAAGTGACATCGGCCCTGAAGGACATGCCGCTAGAGGACTTCCTTCCGGTGCTGGACAGCATTTCCAAGGCACAGGATCCGCATTACGTAATGATAAACGTCACCGGCGGTGAGCCTCTCATGCGCAAGGACCTGGAGGTGTGCGGAAAGGCCTTTTACGACAGGGAATTCCCCTGGGGCATCGTCACAAACGGGCAGCTTCTTACGCCAAGGCGCTATGAAAGCCTTCTGAACAGCGGCCTGCGCAGCGTGACCGTGAGCCTGGACGGCATCGGGGAAACGCACGACTGGATGCGTGGCCTGTCGGGGAGCTACCCCAAAGCCCTGGAAGCCGCCCGCATGATTGCCGCCTCCGGAGAGGTCGAGTTCGATGTTGTCACCTGCGTCAACAAGCGCAGCTACAAGGAGTTGGACCAGATCAAGGAACTGCTCATCGCTAACGGCATCAAGGCCTGGAGGCTGTTCACCATCTTCCCCGTGGGACGTGCGGCATCGGACCCGGAACTCAGGCTCTCAGGAGAGGAATTCCGCGGCCTCATGGACTTCATTAAAGCCACCCGCAGGGAAGGCCGCATCAAGGCCAACTACGGCTGTGAGGGCTTTTTAGGCAAGTACGAGGGCGATGTCCGCGACAACTTCTTCCTCTGTAATGCCGGCATCACCACCGGATCAGTCATGGCAGATGGTTCCATCGCCGCATGCCCCAGCATCCGTGCCGATTACAGCCAGGGCAATATATATAAAGGTGACGATTTCATGGACGTCTGGCGGAGCCGCTACCAGATATACCGTGACCGCTCCTGGATGAAAACCGGCGAATGCACCTCCTGCAAGTACTGGAAATACTGCCACGGCAACGGCATGCACCTTAGGGACGCTGACGGCAAGCTCCTCTTCTGCCACCTTCACCGGCTGCAAGAGAAATAACCCCTACCTTAACCCCATAGTTTGAGCACCAAAATGGCGTTTTTGGTGCTCAAGTAGCCGTTTTGCGGGGTTTGAGCACCGATTTGGCTGTTTTGGTGCTCAAGTTGGCGGTGCGGGGCGGAGAGGAAGGGACTAGCAGTCCTCTACGGTCATTTCACAGGTGGCGCAGTGGAAGCGGAGGAGGAGACGGCGGCCGTTGTTGACGAGGTAGAGGGGGCCAGCGGAGCCCCGGGACAAGCCCGAGGATGACGACTGGGAGGCCGATGGCGATGACTTGGGGCAGAGGCCCAGTTCATGGCGGACGCAGTAGCGGGAGCGCATGAGTTCCACGCCGGGACGATGGGTGAGCTCATAGGCGTCCTCCATGGAAGTGGCGCCGCGGGAGGCGTAGAGGGCTCGGTCCAGGGAGTTGGCGATGTTGGATTTGTAGGAGAGAGATTCGTCGATCAAGTCGGCGAATGACGACTGGGGAGACGGGGATGGCAACGCGACGCCCTGTTGCACCACCGGGAAGGCATCCAGGGCATCGGCCAGGGAGCGGCGGAGGCCGTTCAGGGCGGAGGCGGGGAGGAACGGAACGCCGCAAGGGGCGCCGTCAGGGCCCATGGAGTCCAAAGACTCCACGGTGAACGAATAGATGCCGCTGCGTTTACCAAGCTGCTCACGGACGGAAGACAAGGCACGGGAAGCATTCTGGGCGGGCTCAAGTCCGGTAAGGGATGCCTCAGCGGTGCGGCCGTCTTCGGACGTGGCGTGAACCAGAATGGAAGTGCCGTCAAGGGTAACTTGAAGGGCCACGTCAATCTCCCGCGAAGGCCGGGAACCTTCAACGGAGCGCTCAAAAGCAGCGCTCAGGTTGCGGTAAAGCCGCATTCCCGGGACAAGGCCGGGGACCTTCCTGCAGCGGATGGTACTGCCTTCGCAGACATCGGCCCGGAAACCGGCAACAGTGCCGTCGTATGTTACAAAAGTGAAACCGTCGCCGTTGGCAAGACGCACGGAAGGAGATGCAAGTTCCAGATTATAACCGTCCCGGGCAATTCTTTCCACCGTGCCGATGAATTCTCCTCCGCCCTGGGCAGCCCATCGGCCCCGGGTGCCGTCCAGATACAAAGAAGTGTACCCCCGGTTGAAAGTCTTGTTAAGATCCGGAACAAAGCCCCCGCGTACATGCCCCCACGAGGCCCGGCAATACTTCCCGCCGGAAGACGCCACAAGGGCGTCAAGAGCATCGGAATATGCCCTGACAACATTGCGTACGTAGGATTCACCCTTCAACCGGCCCTCAACCTTAAAGGAAACAACCCCTGCGGAAGCAAGGTCCCCAAGGCGGTTCAGGAGATTGTAATCCTTCAGGGACAGAATCGCCCTGTCCCTGGCCAGCACCTTGCCGGAAGCGTCCTCAACGTCGTAAAGGCTCCTGCACGCCTGGGCGCACTCTCCCCTGTTGGCGCTGCGGCCGGTCAGATACTCGGACAGATAGCACTGCCCGCTGTAACAAACGCACAGCGCCCCGTGAACAAAGAACTCAATCTCACAGGAAACAGCGGAGCAAACCGCCCGCACTTCTTCAAGCGACATCTGCCTCTCAAGGACTATCCTTTCATACCCCAGGCTTTCCACAAACCTGGCCTTCTCCACAGAACGCACAGCGCACTGCGTGGATGCATGAAGGGCCATCCCGAGCCCTGCGGCCAGGGACAGCACAGCAGGGTCCTGCACTATCAAAGCGTCAACCCCCGCCGCGGCCAGCTGCTCAAGCAGCGAACGCACCGCAGGGATTTCCTCCTCATATATTATTGTGTTGACTGTGGCAAAAATCCGCACGCCAAAGCGGTGTGCATAAGCACAGAGACGTGCTATGTCCTCCACGGAATTGCCTGCGCCGGAACGGGCACCGAAGGCGGGGCCGGCTATATATACGGCATCGGCACCGCAGTCAACCGCTGCGATGCCGATTTCCGCCGTCCTTGCGGGCGCAAGCAGTTCCAGCGCTCTCAAGACCTACAGAGTCTTGAGCTGGGCTTCTGCCTGTGCAGCGTATTTGCTGCCTGCAAGCTTCTGGTAGTATTCCTTTGCAGTTGCCTTGTCCCCGGCCTTCTGGGCGGTGGCGGCGATGGTGAACATCACGTCAACTGCATCCTTTGCGTTGGGATCTACCTCCAGGTACTTCTTGTAGGTGTTGATGGCGTCTGCGCTCTTGCCGCTCTTAGTCTGTGCGGCGGCGATGAGTTTGTATGCATTGGCGCTCTCAACATACTTGTTGGACTCCTCCAGGGCAGCGATGGCCTCTGCATTCTTGCCGGCCTTGAACAGGCCCTGGCCCTTCTTGAGGTAGCAGTTGGAAAGGAGCTTGCCGGTCTTGGCTTCCTGACCAAGCTCGTTGGCCTTGAGGAAAGCCTCGATTGCGCCGTCAAGATTGCCGGTCTGCATGGTGGCCTGACCAAGGAGAAGGTATGCCTGGCCGTCTTCCGGGTTGAGCTTCAGCACTTCCTGGAAAGCGGGAATTGCATTTGCGAAATCCTTTGCCTTGATAAGGGCCGATCCCTTACGCATATAAACATTGGGAAGGAGATCTGCGGCTTCTGCCACAACGCTCTCCACACCATATTCCTTTGCAACGGAAGTTGCGTCTGCAAGGGTGGCGACTGCGGTGTCATACTCTGCACCGTTAATCTGCTCCTTGGCTATGGAAAGAATGATTCCGGGGATGATTTCCTTGCACTTAGCAACCTGCTCTGCGGCTCCTTCATCCTCGCATGCCTCAAACTGGGCGAGTGCTGCGCGGAAAGAAGCAAGGGCTTCGGTCTTGCTGGATTCAAGTGCGGTGGCTCCCGCGTTAAACGCCTCAATACCTGCGTTGTAATCCTGGGCGGATGCCACGGCAGCGGCAACGGCGAATGTTGCGATGGCTACAAATACTCTTTTCATCTTCTTCTATAAGTTTTATTGTTAGATATTCTGGTTCACAAATTGCAAAAATAGCAAATATTGTTGTATTTTTGCACAGCGCTTATGACAAATCGTATCAAATATGCCCTTTTTTCGCTGGCCCTGGTGGTGAGTTCAATTTCCGTGCCAGCGGCGGACCTTCCCACCCTTCCGGTGGACAGCCGCATCATCAAAGGGACCCTTGGCTGCGGCGCCACATATTATATGGTTACCAACACATCGGTCAAGGGATATGCGGACATTGCGGTCATAAGAAGGGACGAAGCCCCCTCCCCCGAGGCCAGGCGCTCTCTAAGGTCGGACTTCTTCTCGCGCATGGGCATCTCCCCCGGCCCGGACGGTTATCTCACCGACTATGACGGCTCCTCCGTCTTCCGCTATCGTCACATAGCCTTCCACAATGCCGATGTCCTGGATTCCACGCTGCTGTACACATTCAGCCAGATGTCCAGGTCAAAGTCGGAGCAGGCGGTCATTGTGTGCGGGGACATCGACCCGGTGGAACTGAAAAAGAAGATGGACATATTCTCCATGCTGGTTCCGCGCATCCTGGTGAAGGAGTCGCACACGCCGGACTATGTGTGGGAGCCGTCCCCCATTCCATATGTAAACGTGCGCACCGTCCCCGGCAAGAAGGACGTGGAGATAAGCGTCACGTACTCATCGGCAAGGATTCCGCACGACCTTATGAACACCCCGCAGACCCTTGCAACAAGGATTCTGGCGCGGGAGTTCCAGTCCATCCTGGGGCACAGGCTGGAGCGGAATTTCCGGGACGTGGGCATTCCGCACGGGGAAATAGTCTTTTCCGCCCTCACCAGCTCTGAAACCTCCGGGGACGAGCGCTACAGCGTCTCCGTAAACACCGCCCCTGAATACGCGGAAACCGCAATGAGGACAATATCGTCCACGATTGGGGAACTGGATTCCTTCGGCGCAACGGTGGAGGAATTCGCAGACTCAAAGCGCATCCTCACCCCTGCATACCTCAGGAAGGCGGCGCAGCTGCCATCGTCAGAGGAGGACACGGACCGCTGCATAGCCCATTTCCTTTACGGCGCACCCCTTTCCCCATTTGCCGAGGAGGCCCGCCTCTTTGCCCGCAAAAACGTGCCGGACAGCATCCAGACGCGGCATTTCAACCTCTTCTCCGCCGCACTTGCGGAGCAGCTCTCCAACCTGAGCCTCCAATACGTCACGGCGTCCGATTCCCTGGACCGCGACGAGGCCCTCTTCTACTACAACCTGGCCTATCTTTACGGGTCCATAGCCCCCTCCGGCAAGGAGTATTCCTGGCATTCGGCGGACTCCCTGGGCCTGGAGCGTGATCTCCCCCGCGCCCGCATCAAGACTGAAAAGACGGAGCCCATCACCGGAGGCAAGCTCTGGACCTTCTCCAACGGCATCAGGGTGGCCTACAAGCAGATTCCCGGCAGCGGAATGTTCAGCTACGCCCTGGTCCTCAACGGCGGCCTCTCCACCATCACGGACATCAAACCCGGCGAGGGCGGCTACATTGCCGACATGCTCTCCCTCTACG
>Ga0310690_10004916_pt1 | contig 18548 bp, 38 predicted proteins | sample AusTroGonzalo_MG_2_FD_207661 | JGI IMG/M metagenome (GOLD analysis project Ga0310690, IMG submission 207661) | Bovine rumen microbial communities from tropical cattle in Woodstock, Queensland, Australia - Gonzalo_04 (v2) (version 2) | ecosystem: Host-associated > Mammals > Digestive system >...
GCCTTGGGGTTCGTATGTGTTATAGAATCCTTCCTTAGAACTTCTCACCGAGGGAGTGCCGACATTAACGCCTACCTCTAGTACCGCTTCCTCTACTTCGTCACGGCTTAGCTCGATATGGCCGAAATACAGCATCTTATAATCCCAGTCAATATGCCACTCGCACTTCAGCTTATTGGCGATATCCGACAACGCCGAAAGAATATCTACTGAACTAAAAGTAGTAGACACCACCATATCTATCTCTCCGAGGATAGAATAATTGAAAGTGTTCGCCGCCAAACCTAGCTCACTTTCCATTGTTCTGCAGAAGAAAGTAAGTAGAGTGTCTATATCGCCGCTATATGGCCACTCGAGCAGAGTAATACTATTGCCATCTGTATCCGTTGTCGGGAAACGGAAAGGTACTTTACCCAAATACATCTTCGGGTGCTGAAAGTTCGGGGCGTACTCGAACTCATCATCACTCTTCTGCTCTGACTCATACGGCTCTAAGAGCGCATAGTTAACACCTTTGTACGTTATGTAAGCACCAACGGGTAGAGTATATTTCTCTGAATCACGCCAAGACAAAACGATGTGGTCGGCCTTCATCAACTCTTCCACGTGCTCACAAGACTCTGTAATAGGCAGATTAGCTAATACTGCAGAGTATTCCAATTTTGTTCCGTTGCTATCGTATATCTCCATAACAAGCGCAAAGGTAATGAAAAAGAATATCCCTTAATAGGATATTCTCTTGCTGCTTGTTACTATTGAAAAAGTGTGCAATATTCGACTTTTATAGCGTCTCTATCGCCTCTTCGATAAGTTTGATTGTATCTTCACAATACTTATGTATAATACCCGTCAGACATTCGTCTTGAAACATCTCAGAAGACACAGCTTTTTGATGGCCACTAAAAATTTGAACCGTTGCCGTTGTCGGATATTTCTCAATAAGTTTCTTTATTTCATAAAGCTTATCGAGACGATTTTTGTAACGCACCGCTACGTCTAGATTTTCTATCTTCATAATTATAACTCTTTAATTCCTCAATCAAATCCCGTCTCTCTTCACGGCCTAGGTCTACACCTACAAAACACCGTTCTCGCTTGATATTCAATAACTTCAATTTCTCAACACACCTACGGATTATCAACGTATCAACAAAGTCACTCATCTTATCTCTTATGTTTATGTCCTCGTTTATAAAGCCTCATAGCGTCTTGTGGCTTGAAACACAGATTTCTCACCTCTCGCTCGGGCTTGCTGACCTTATGCTCTACGGGTACTATCTCACAATTAAACTCACGCTCTTTCTCTGCAATCAGCTTCGGGTCTAACTTGTCATATACCGCCTTGGGCATAAGAATTTTCTTCGGATTATTCTCATACTCTCTAGAAAAATTCACCGCCCGCTCAATATCATCAAAGACACTCATTTCTTTTTCCTTTTCTGAAATAGTCCACTATTGTATGCTGCGAACACCCAAGATTCAAGCCATTCCCTTTCCCTTTCCGTCAAGTCTTCTTCGTCTATCTTGTAACCTTCGCGGAATAACTGCCATCCTCTTCCGTTCTTGTAAACAGAGATAACCATCCACGTTGCGTCCTTCTCAATGCGATTAAGAATCTTCTCAACCGTTTCGGCTGGCTTATATACTTCCTTATCGTGCTCGTCAAGAAATTCGTTGAACGCTTCACGAACGGCATCCATCGTGTAGTTAGGCTTGCTCAGCCTTGCACCCGTCACCATGTCGAGCACGGTGCAGTAGTCGCTTTCCAATCTATCATAGTCCTTGACCTTGTAGATAATTTCCTTAATTTTACCAAACATATTCATTTCTTCAATTTTTTAAATCGTCTCAATACTTCTTCATAATAGCCAAGAGTTTCTGCTTTAATATCAGTCTTGCAAAGTTCTATTTCAGTATCAACTTCTGCAAAGATGATATATAGTTCTCTCATACCTTCCCAAGTCAGTTCCAAGTCTTTCTCTGCTTGGTGGTAGCCTAATAGAAAAGCTTCTTTACTACTACAATTTCTTAACCTACCATCTTGGAAATATTCTAAATATCTTTCTTCTGCCTTGCTCATAATCTTTCGTATATTGTTTTTGTTCTTTCACCATTCTCGCCTATTACAGCAATAGGAACTTTATTAAACGGCTTGCAAAACTTCCATATCAACCTTTTGTTTAATGGATTCTTTAGCCACTTCTTATAGATTCTACGTTTCATCTTTTATTGTCATTATGAGTTTGTAATCTTCGACCAATTCATCTGTACCGAGAAAACCTTTTGAATTGAAGTAATACTTAATAGCGTGTTTTGTAAGCCATTCCGCAGTCTGCTCTATGACTTCTTCCCTCGCAATCTCCACAGCTCTTCTTGCTTGGTCTGGAGTGAGCCAAGGTTGATATTCTTTCAAACGTTCAATACCATTTTCAAAATATTCTGGCAAATCATATTGATTGCTACAATTCCTTGTGTAATCTTCTATAAATTTCTCAGCCCTACTCATGTTTCTTAATTTTAAATGGATTTGACTTAAAAAACTCTGCTTTTTCTTCCTCAGACATATCACTACTTATTTAAGATTCCACTTTTTTATATAGTTAAAGCAAGCGGGAAAACCCTCTACGTTTTTCGGCGAAAGAAAGACGCGCTCTTGCGCATAGCAGCCCGACACGGCCTTCTTACCCGCTACAGAAGAGAAATAATCAGACTCTCTTATTAGGTTTACTTGAAAATGTTCTTGGAATCCATATCCTTGAACACCCTCGCCGATAATAGGCATATTCTTCTCTTTGACACACCAATTAGCCACGATATTAGCGTGACACCCATACAAGCTGAGCACCGCCACGGGTATCTCACTCATCATACAACCCGTCTCAGTCAAATCGGGATTACAGCGCACTATATAGTATCGGATATTCTTCTTATCCTTCAGCGTCCCGTTCTCGTACTTTGAGCAGTCCTCTTCATTAGCAAACTCTTTGCCGTCCTCAGCAACGAACACGTCCATCATCCTCGTCTCTTTCTTCATTCTTTTTCGTTCTTAGGTAATTCCAAATCAAGCCAAAACATAACCCCCTCGTAGTTCCATCCGCCTTTGTCATAGCACTTGGGATATAGTTTCTTACCTTTTACGGTCACATACCCATTTGGGTTAGGTCTGTGAGCATATCCCACCCTATAACCACTAGCACATTTCTGCAAGGCTATCACCTCTCTGTCTATCTCGGGGAGATAATCGCCGTCTGCTTTCTGCCACGCGTTCTTTATAGCGTAGTTCGCGCCCGCGATATACGCTTTCTTGATAGCCTCAGACACGGCTTGCGCCAAATCATCGTCACAATCCTCTAGGATAGTCAGCGACAATTCTTTCTGAAACTCAGCAGCCTCTTCTAACTCTTTCATTCCATCTCTACCTTAATACACACGAAACATACCAATCCCGCAATGATACTCAGCGTATTCAACAGCGCATAAAGGGTGTTATTCGGATATCTAGATATACCGCTCGGAATTGTCAGTACCGTACCTTTCTCGCCTTGGTCTGTCAGCGATTCACGTACCTTCATAAGTACATTCGTCTTTTCAAGTGCAGAACTATAAATACAAGCCTCTAACTCTTTCTTACACGCCTTGATATTCTTATACCAAAAGCCGATATTCTCTTCTTCAGTCTTCCAGAGGATAGACGTATAGCCGCTTGTCAGCCCGTTTGCCTCGATATAGTTCAACGCCTTATTTATGCGCTCTAAGGCAATCTCTACGGAGTTGGCATCAGCCGCTTGTTTCAGATAGCCGCTACACTCTTGCTTAAACTCAATGTGCATCACCACGGTACTGACTGGCATTACACAGCATACCAACAACAACACAAACAAAAACGCAAATCTACTAATCTTATTCATACTCTTTTATTTTTAAAATTAAACACAATCTTTACAAGCCTCATCGTAAGGGTCTATATTATAGTTATAGTTTCCATCCTTGGAGCACCACCAACTACACTCAAAGACATTAAAATGCAGACATTCTTTACAATACTTCTTTTTCTTCATAGACATCGCACATATAGCACCATTTACAGCCTTTTATCATCGGCTTTCGCTCGCCACACTCTTCGACTTGACCATTACCGACATAGACACCGCCGCCGACCGCTGTATAATGTATCATTATAATACGTTGACCACGTACTGGCTCTTCGGAATAGTTGTGCCAAAGGAGTTTCTTATACGCGCTGATAGCGTGATAGAACGTCCGCCGTGTTCTGAGTACAGACGAACCGCAAGCGAAATAATTATAGCTTGCAGCCTCTTCGTTTATACTACGCTCTAACTCTTTTCTCATAGCGTCACACCCATTACCTCAGTGGTCTTAAAGTCATTAAACAACTCACGTGCCACCTCTTCAAGTTCGGGACAATACCTCAGCACCCCAGAGGGGAGTTTGTCGTATACCGCCGCCCAACACTCTTTCGATAGGTTCTTACGTACCTCTTCTGTGTCACCATCAGCCTCGAGTGCTTTCTTGAAGAGAATATCATTCTTCTGCCTTACGGAGAAATACAAGTCCTCGGGTGCATTGCCGTTCTCAACAAACGGCTTACCCTCGATATTCAACTGCCTAGCCACGATATTACGCATCTTCACTTTCTTTCTGTCAGCGGTCTGCTTGTACCTCGGGGCTATATACGCGCCCACGTGTACCTCGCCGTCAAGAAAATAAAAGTGAAAGATAACGTCTCTGTAATTAAGATAGAACCCTACCGACCCCTTTGTGTCGGGCAAACCGAAACGCTGACTGAGGTACATATGCACCTTTGCCATATCGAGGTCAAGCATCTTCTCTGCAATATCCTCTAACTCACCCGTATAAACGTACCTCTTGGGTACAACTCTAATTCGTCTTATTTCTTTCATAGTCGCCTTTTAATTTCATTTACTGCCTCTTCTCTTGTGCCATAGTCCCATCGCCCGTCAGCGGCAAGGAAATAGCCCATATTCGTATTTATATCAAGCCTTACAAAGACTATATTCTTATCGTGGTTGACACATATCACGTCTAGGTCTTGCTCGTTCAAGAGCCGCTGGTCACAACCCACAGTCTCTTCACATAACAACTCGCCGTCCACGAAACGCTCTACTACAAACTTATCCATTGCTCAACAATTTAAAATGCTCGTTCAAATCTTCTGTTGAAGGCCAGTAATGACTTGTCTCACCGAACTTATTCGTTATACAGCCGCTTTGGTCAGAACGGTACTTACAACCCTTCTCATAGAACACCTTACCCCTCGGGTCTACCATTACCACATCTTTAATACACTCGTAAGTAGCACCTACCACAATATCGCTGTTAACGTTGTTGTAGTATATATTCTTTATCTTCTCATAGACATACGCCTTTGCCGCGTGTGAACGCCGCTCGTTAGCATCTATATCCAAATACAAGGTCGCGTCTGTTGACTTATAGACGATGTTACGCCCTTTGTACTTTGCAAGAAAAGCGTATACACCGCCGTCTGCCTCAGCAACGATATTATAATCCTTAAACTTAAACTTCTTTATGTTAGCCATTTTCTTCATAACTCTATTAACTCTCTAAGATAACACCATTTCTTTGCGTGAACAAACCTAAACCACGTAGAATACTTGACCTCTATCTTCTCGCGGTTATCAATCAAATGCCCCGTCTTGGTCAATACCACCACGTTCGCACTCTTCTTCGGAGTCTCGTCAACCGAATGCCATATACTCTTAGCCATTGCACTTGCAGATTACTTGTTTCAAACCACCTAACTTCTGAAAGTGGTTCTTACAGCCTTGACAAGCATAAGAGCCGACCATCACCTCTTTGTTGAAAGGGCAAGGGGTTATGCAGTCAACCCCTGCCACTGAATATGATATATTACGCATAAGCCACACAGATAAAGAAAAACGTACCTAGTATCACGGCTGCAGAATATAGTACATAGCCTACAAACCTTACAAATCCCTTAGTCATAAGACTATAAAAGAAATCTCTCATACTACAGAATGAATAATAGGTTAGCCTTCTTGTAGCAACGCCACTCGTTCTTGTCAGTATCGAAATAAGTCTGGCAAGTGTCATTGGTTCTACGTGAACCATTAGTAGCGGGTACTATGCCCGATGCAAGAGTGCCGTGGGCTTCTCTGAAGCTTTGGTCAACTTTCTTGAATACGAAACGTACCACGCCGTCAGCCATCTTCTTACAGAGTTTCAGATTACGCCAAGCGGTCTTCAGAGCCTCTTTCTGAGTAAAGTTGTTCTCTCTTACGAAACGTACTGCGTCTGTCATTACCTTTCTCAAATCGTTACGTGTTACCATAAGCGTTACAGTTTTTACCGAGTGCCTCTCGTTTTTAAATTAAACCTACATCAAATCACAACCCTCACCGCCGTACAACGGCCATTAATTAATTTTGATATTGCAAAGATAAGCAATTCTTTTTAATCATGCAAACTTTTTACCAATTTTCTTATCGTTTTTAACATTGTTTATACTTTACTCAACAAGAAGCCACCCTTTGACATAACAGAAATTACCCATCCATTCTACGCCGATATGAATCTTATTATCGGTCTTGACATAGTACTTGCATACAGACTGCAGAATACCGATATATACCCTTTCCTTGAGTTCTTCTACGTGCTTGTCTATATCTACCCATAATGCCTTGCCGTCAGAATTGAACATCACCTCACAGAAATTCATCGCTAGGCATTTGCCCCTTGGTCTCTTGAATCCCTCACATTCATTTCCGTCAGCGTCCTGCAGCATCCGTTTGCCTAGGTCTACATACCCATCCTCGATATACAGCGCAAGAGGCACTTCGGGACGTGTTACATAACGCATTCCGTCGCGCTCTTCAATAGAGGTAAACACCTCCTTACCATTACGCATATAGGTAAGGTTCTTCTCTCTCATTATCTCAGCAACATTTCTTTTCATTTCTGTTCTTCCTTATCTCTATAACCTCATCGAATACATACACTATCTTATACATCGTTCTGACAAAGGTTCGGACACCCTTCTCGTTCATCGGCCTCATACCGCTCGGCTCGTAGAGCTGCATAGCCATCCTCAGCTGTTCCTCACTGATAGCCCCGCAGAGATAGTCATAGACGGCGACCATCACCACGGCATAACCGACAGAGTTGAACGCTCTGAAATGGCACAAATCATACTTGTCGGGATTAAAGAACACCATATTACAGAAAGCATCCACGTCGCCGACGGAGAATCCTATCTTTGTCAGCAGCGAGCGGTTAGCGATATAATCCTTATAGCATTGGATAGCCATATTGGAATACTGCTCTTCATTAGGGAGGAACGCCTCGGTAGGTATATCCACACCGAACGCGTCGCTAAACTCCGTAGAACGCCTCTCTGCCTCTTGATAGCTGCAGTTGTTCTGTGCACATATCCTATTGAGCTGCATCTTATGAAACGAGTCATAGGCCACACACAGCATAGCGGCAACAGTAGCGTATCTGTTACGTATTGCTGCCTTCTCGAACGTCCTACGGGCTGTCATATACCCCTTGTTAGAAAATGAATCTAGAATCATACTATATGATATTATTTTTCTTCCCTTCACGCGCACATACACACATATACGCACGTGTACGTGTGCTATACGTCATCTGTACTTTAAACTGCCATCCGAGTACCCCCAAGCAAGCACAGAATCCCCAAAGACGGGTTTTAACCGCCTTGGTTCTGTACTTAGCGTCTGCCTACCCTCGTAGTGCCCCTCGCTTCGCACACAGTAGCGGACAAAGCACTACTGATACCTACCTCTTACAGCCTTTGCGCTGTCTCCCAAGCGGGTAGGACACCTTTCGGCGAACCCTCACTTGCTGACCTACGGGATTCTCTCTTGTCAGCTTTTTAACTTTGTTCCGAGCGTGACTAACGATTTGAAACCTCTTCGTTCTATTGGACGTACAAAAACAAAGCGAGCCGTCAGGAATCATCCCTAACGACTCTAACTCTGTGTGGTGCAGTCCTCGGGAGACAACTTTTCAGTTGGTGGAAAGTCCCGAAAGTATCTGCATATGTTTTGTGCAACGCAATGCCTTTCGTGCTGCTATCCAGCTTTCCACTTCCTTCAAGCACTGCAAAATTACGAACTTATTTACAAACTTGCAAACAAAAAGACGATTATTTTATTCTGTTTAATTCTTTTTAACTAACAGCACCTAAAATCTGCTTCTGTTTGCGCCGTTCCTTGTAAACCTCATACATTGCACGCGCATACTCACGGCGATATTCCTTATCCTTTTCCGTGTTATGCTTCTCGCGGTACTCTTTCATATAGGCCAACATCTTCTCTCGATGTGCCCAATAATAATCACGATTCTTCTGCGTAATACGCTCCAAGTTCTTCAAGCGGTATTGACGCATATACTCACGTCTATTCTTTCTGTTCTGTTCTGATATTTCTTTCATACACATTATCAATTATATCAATACCATCAAAATCAGCAGCGTCATAGATAGCCTCTTCCAAAGAGTAACACCAATCCTCGTCTATACAGAAAACGCCATCGGTGAATGTTATAGGGTCTTCACAATACACCTCGGGGTCATCGTCACAGAGATATCTCGTGAACCCCACAATATCACCCTCGTAGATTTCCACGCCGTCTTTGTCCTTCAGCCCCGTATACTGACCGACACTCTCGGGTACAACCTCATAACCGCCAACCATCACCCTATCGGTAAGATACGGCTCTTCCTTATTACACTTCTTGTTATGCACTAGGTCGCCATACACCCAACCCTTGCGGCCTTCAGCATCCCAACCACGAAACTTAATCTCTCTCATACCTTTATGAATAAAGAATAAATCATTATCAGAACCAAAACAATAAATAAAAGAATCCCATAGAATTTCGTATCATCCATACTACACCCCGAATATAATCCTTAGTACCTTTCTCTGTCTCTTGGTTAGGCGAGGGGCTTTCTTCAAGTCCCTCACCCAATCAAAATCAATCACAAGCCTTATCGTCTTTCTTATTTCCATAGTCAGCCTCCTTCTTTATCGTCTCACGGATAAACTGTATATCAGAGCAGAAATCCTTGAACTCGAGATACGGTATCGCCTCGGGGAACACCTCTTCGATGATACGCTTCTCGCCCATACGGACAATCTCTTCTTTGATTCTGTCTATCATCTCCTTCTTTCTCTTATACAATTCATCTTCTCGCTTATTCAACGCCTCATAAGCAAGGAACATATCAAGAGAGACAAACACGCTCTCTCTAAGATAGAGAATACCCTTTGATAGCTGCACATCTTGATAACGGGTCTCACCATCCTCGCTTTTATACTGAATCTCCACCCTATCGGACAGCTGTATACGTGGACGTATCTCTTCACTAGGCACGGCAAAGCAAAGATAATCCTTAATAAGCTTTTCCTCGAGAATCTTTGACTCAGCCACAAGCTCCCTTGTCTGTCTTGCAGCAATCTTCTCTACTAACTCATACGCAGCCTTATGTGCACTGCTTAACGTAACGAGCTGTACACGCTCATCATTGTCACTTCTTACTCTTTCCATACTCTACTGCTTTAATATTAATCTTCGGTAATAACATATATTCGATTTTACACGTTTGCTTAATCAACTCTTTTATCTCTTCGGTGTCCTTATAGGCCATCGGAGCTTCGTCAATAGTACCCTCGCAGACGGTAGTAGAATAGACATTCTTCATCGTCTCTTTAAAATCGTCTAGCTTCAACGTTGCCTTAGCCGCGCTACGGGATAGCTTACGCCCCGCGCCGTGGGCACAGCTGCAAAGCCATTCGTCATTAGACAGTCCCCCACAGATAGCCACGCCATCACGCATATTGAAAGGTACGAGCACCGCTTGCCCCTTATAGGAACGGACAGCTGACTTTCTCAGAGTATGGTCTTCGAGGTCGATGAAGTTATGTACCGAAACCAACCATCCCTCCTCCCAAATAAGGAAGTTGTCATAAAGGATTTCGTGAATGAGCTTTCGCACTATCATATGGTTTATCCCCGCATAGGCTTGGGCGAAACACATATCACGCAGATAGCCCTTCATATTCTCGCCACTAAGATATCCTTTGATATGCCCTTCTTTCTTCGATTCGATATACACATCTAAGTCTGCCTTGAAGTTACGCATATCGGAGTGAGTATTGACGTATTCTGCCTTGAAGTCGTATATCATCTTTCGCATTTCGTCTTTGGTGAAGACGCTGTTTGCTATCTCAGTCCAATACTCGCACACCCTCTTGCCGAAGTTACGTGAACCGAAATGGAGTGTCACACCCGCAACATCATCGCCCTCGTCATACTCTATGAAGTGGTTGCCACCGCCAACAGTACCGATAGAGCGGTAAAACACGTCCTCAGTAATGCCGATTCGCTTCAGCTGCTCAGAAATCCAATCCGTTGTAACCTCATCGGGTAGGTCGGAAAGCATCTCTGGCCACGTGACCTTACACTTAGAGAACACATCAGACAATACGGCACACACATACTTGTCATTAACGATAACCTTCGGATGCAGATTAAAGCCGAAAGGAATCTTCTCCTTGACCATTCTTTCAAAATCGGCATACCTATCCTCGGGAATCTTACTGCTCAGCACCAACAAAGACACGGAGCAACCGATATCCACGCCTATATGCTCGGGACATACATAGTCGCCGATAGTAGCCACAAGCCCACACGGGGCAGACGCGCCTACGTGCACATCGGGCATACACACCACCCGCTGACCCTCGAAAGCCTTGCAGTTGATAATATTATACACTTGGGATATAACCCCCTCATCTACGGTACTAGCGAATATCTTCGCCATTGTGTACTTTCCTTTTAACTCAATCATAATCTTCTCTCTCGTTAGGAATAAAACTTATCTGCATTGTAAAACACAGCCAACCGCACAATATCCTATCCCATCCGATATCAAAGAACGGCAATACGTGGAACTCCCACATTCTGCAGAACGTTGTCAAATGAAAACTCAAATACTTACCAATATAAAAATCTGTCTTCATACATTCAATTTCTTTTGTTCAAAATCCTCTCTCACTTTTCTCGTAGGCTTAACGACCTTCAGTCGCATAACCCATTCGCCACCCTCTTTTCTAAGGCAGTAGTCGTCGCTGTACTTCATCAGCTCCCATATGCCTTCAAATGCTTCTTTCGCCGTCTTACCTCTGCTCTTATAGATACTCATACCTCAGTCCAAATTTTCCAATTATCCTTTAACTGCGGAATATCATACCACATCTCATAGACATACTCACCCTTTTCGTCCACGTGGTCTACAAACGGCCTAAAGCAGTCGGCTTTCTCGTCATAACCCAACAGAACACCAACGGCTAGGAGGAGGCACTCTTTTACGCCGATAGACGCAAAACGATATACGTTAGGCATATTATTCTCGTCATAGAGAAACTTTACCAAATACGGGTCATAACTACCGTTTGGATGATGCTCATAACAGACTACCACAGTTCCGTCCTCACGCCGCCATACGTCAGCGGGGATATAGCACTTGATATACTGCACCTTGTCATCGGCCTTGGCATTTTTGCTAGACCACGCCCTAACCCACTCTACTACCATATGGCTTTTTGATTCGGCCTCGTAGTCGTTATCGTGGTGGTCGGGCAACCCGTTATAGAATACTTGCTGTAGATTCATTTCTTCCAATGTTTATTTTGATAACGTTGCATCTGTTTCATATGCTCGCGGTGTTTATTTTTCTGCTCGTCAAAGATACGCTTGGAGCTTTCCATAACCACGGGCTTTATCTCATACCGCTTGGTATTAATATCGACCTCAAACAGCTTTGCGGCCTCTTCACCTAGCTCACCAATCTCAAAGGAAATAGAGTGCAGTTCTGCAGCCTTTTCAAGAGCCTCGGCGATATTCTCTCTCGGTTCTACCGACACCTCGATACCTAGCCCTTGTGCAAAGGTTACAATAGCGTCTATCTGCTCTTTCGCCTTACCATCACCGATAATGATTATCTTACCTAGGTTCGGAGCAGACTCCGCAAGCTTAGTCAGCTTCTCTTTTATCGCTTCTGAAAAATTCGCACTCATAACCCTTATTTTTTATAATAGCCTTGTGCTGCAAGTGTCAAATCATATTCCTTTGGTTTTGGAGTCCCCTCGATACGATTCTTGCATTTTCGTATTCTCACGTCCTCACAATAGAATTTGTATACACAAGTGTCACATAATATCTTTTTGTCAACACTCATAGTCTTACGTCCTATACCATTCATTAACACCGAAATACTGCTCTAAAGCATCGTCTATCTGAGATACAGTACCCTTACCAACATTCTTACACGTGAGGAATTTATGTGCGCCACAACGAATCAGCTCGCCAACAGTAGTGATACCATTTTCTCTGCAGCGTTTAACAATAGTACCCATTATCTTTGTCTTGTAGGCAAGTTCTTCAATAGGAGTATTATCCCATTGTGTCCGTTTATCAACTACTTCAAGCTCGGGAGCGGCCACAACCCAATCATAGAACGTCTTGGTAGTCTCGATATTCGTACCACTAGCCAATGCCACTTTTGCTAACTCTAATCTCACTTCTCTGTCTGTCATAATCAAGTAAAATAATCGTAATACAATCCATCTTCTACATATTCATCATAATCATAGTCATAGTTAGGAGCTTGACGGTCAAAACCAAGCTGCGATAACTCACGATTCAACCCCGCCAAATCACCAAGGCATAACGGCTTTCTGCTCTTTGTTTGAACATACTTATCTAGCCCAAGCTCTCTTACCTTTTCGGGCGGACAATAGACATTACCGCTATCTGTCACATCAAACGGAGTCCTCTTGTTTATCATCGCCCACGTGTCGCGGATATGAATCTTCAACTCACCTTTCGGATAGGGGACTTCACACTCGGAATTGATAACAGCTATGGCCATTGCGTCATATAACGTCTGCTCATCGTCTGTCAGCTTGAACCAATTCAGATTAGATAAACACCACATCACATAACCCAAGTGGGTAAGGATTAGCTTTTTTATCGGCTCACCCTTGTACTTACCGAATGTTATATTTCTATCCTCTGTCATAATCAACACCCTCTGAATACCTCTTGTTTCTTCTCGCAACTCATCTTTACGGGATTGAGTATCTGCACCAACTCTTGCTTGGTGATATTAGCCCTCATAGCCTCGTGGCGTAGGAAACGCTCGTAGTCGGCTCTAATCTCTTCGTTGCTTATCGTCTGTTTCATCAGTAACCAATATTATTCAATGAACAATACACACAAGGATTAAAATCCTCATCCTCTTCGTTATTCTCTGCCATAGCACGTTTATGCAACGACATACATTTTCTACACAAACTCATAATTTATCTTTTCTTCTTAATATTGTGTCTGCGGTTATAAATCTTCATCGCGGTCTTCTTATCGTGGGCTAGTATCTTCTCACCCTTGATAACAAACTCTCTCTCAGAAAGGTCAACGCGCTCTAAACGCGGCAACTCTCTCTTTGCGGCAGTATAGCCGCTTGAACGCATACCAGTACCGAAATACTCGCTTGCGCCCATAGCTGCTATACCCGCCAACGCCAACAACTCACTTCTCAACTTACTCATACCTCACAAAGCATTTCTTGAACTGCCTTATACACCTTCTGCTGCACACGGCCTTGTGTGATAGCGTCAAACTTGGTCTCTTCATCTCTGAAAGAGGCATTGTTTTGGAAATAGCTAGTCAAGCCGTTGTATACCCACATAGCCGTGCTGTGTACACCCATATCTTGACCTACGCCATTCTCGAGTGCCATACGCATATCACCCATAAGGTTCTTAGCACGGGTAGATATATCAGACATACCATTACTCTTCTTATAGAGGTCAAAGTCCGCGTCTGTAAGAACTACGCTAGCAAAGATTCTATCCAAATCCTTTTCAGCCACTTTTACAGCCTTCAGCAGCTCGAAACGTTCTTTAAGCGTCTTGGTATACACGTTCATCAGATTAAGAGCCTTACAAGCCATTTCTGCGTTCTCTTCGTTGGTCAAGTCAAGACGCTTGGTAACATTGAGCGAGTGACGTAGTGACAAACAGCCTACGTTGTGTCTGAGGGCACTATTGAGGGTGTTGTTACATACCACACGGATAGGTGTGCAAAGGCACTTCACGCTACCCGTACCATCGTGGCTTGTAGTGAATACCATATACATCTCTACCTTATCATCACCCTTATTGTCGAGGATAATATCTTCTGCGAACTTAGCTGTTACAAAGATACGCTCACCTTGCCCTAGTACACCCGCACATTCGATAACGGGTGCGTGGTCTGTCAAGCCGCCCGAGCAAAGAGTGTCGATGAAAGCGAAAGCCTCGCGGTTCTGTACCACACCATAGGAATCGGTGACGATACCGAGTGGCTTCATAGTATCTAGGCGCATAGTCACCTTGTAGTTAGGGATAATAGCGTCAAGTACCTCGTCTTGTACTGAAGAGGGGTCACTATTCTCGTCCCCGAGGTGGTCTGAAAGATTAGGGGTAAGAGCCACGATAGGCTGCAGTCCGACCTCATAGTCAGCGTGAGACGCTTCAAGAGCCTCTTGCATTGTCATAGGTCTGTCAAACACTTGGCCTAGTCTGTGCCACGCACGTTCTTTACGACCATTCTCAGCATAGCTTGCACCTCTTTCATTTACTTCGATATTTGCACTCATAATTAAATAGAATTAAAGTTTAACTTCTAGTATCTTATCTATATCAATATCCCAACTCAGCCCTAGGCTGTTGAGAAAGTTTTCTATCTCTGTCATCGTCTTCTTACCCGCATTACGCTGTATAAGATACTCTTTTTTCGTCACACGGCACAAGTCGCCAACGGTCTTGATAGGCATATGCTCGCCCTTCATATTCTTAAAGCAATAGAGGCAGTTAAGGGCACGTACCGACAAATCCTCGTTTGAAAGCTTCTTTGCAAGAATCTTATTCAGCTCATACTTATCCATACTCATAACACGCTTCTCGTCTTCGTTAAGAGTTACCTCAACCTCGCTTGCGGCCTTCTTATAGACAAGTCTCTTCACTACAGCAAGCTCATTCTTCAACGTGCTAATCTCGTTATCCTTATCCCCGATAGTCTTAACCATTTCTGCGAACCTCTTCAGCTCACAACTCTTGCGGATAGCCTTCTCTGCAAGCTGTCTGATACGCTCTCGGGTAGACTTACGCTCTTTGGCAATATCGCTCATATCCTCGCCGTTAAGCACCTCAATAAGCACTTCAACCTCGGATTTCGTCAACTCGCCTATCTCACCAAGCATACGGACAATACTCTCAAAGAATTTTGTTTTGATACCGCTGTTGACACATACAGAAAGGTGACGTACCTTATCGTGTTCAAGACGCTCTACGTCAATCATAAAGTTTATACCCTCTTTCTGTAACAGATACTCTTCTTGAAGAGCCTTTATGTTTGCCCTTGCAGCCTCAAGGTCATCAAGTTCACTCAGCATACTCTCAACAGCGGCCTTACTGACATAGTAAGTGCCATTGATTTTCTTAGCGGGTAAGACGCCATTCTCAACCCAGTTGGTAAGTGTCTGTCTGCTGCGACCCGTCAACTCTGCTGCTTCTGAAATTCTTAACATCATAACCTTAACCTCTTCTGTTAGACATACTTCTAGCTCTGTCAGACTGATACTCTAAAGCGTCAGCCATATCTTCGTAATCCATATCAGAAAACTCGTTCATAAGAGCCTCTAATCTAGTTTCAAACTCGTCAAACCTACTCATAGTAAAAAACAGTTTTACGTGTGCCTCACGTTCTAAGCAACCAAACCCAATCTCTGTGCAACCCACTTGTCAGAAGGCTCGTTCAAGTCACCGACAACAGCGCAACCATCACCACAGCAACCGCTCTCGATAAGTCTGTCAAGCTCTGACCAAGCCTCTGTAGCCTCAACGTCAGTCATACCGCTCTTATACAGTTTCTCTGCGCCACTCATAAAGCACTGATAAACGAAATATGTCTTTGCCATAACCTCTGCGCCTATTTTCTGACGTGTGGCTCTCACGCTCTGATTGAACTTTCTTGGTGCAAAGATAAGCAATTAATTTTTATTTCGCAAGTTTTTTGCCGATTTTCTTATTATTTTTAACATTATTATATGTGTTTACAGGTTTATTAACGTTTGGCGTCTTTCGATAAGCAAACGTTGTGCCATTCTATGACTCTCTGGCCCACTTGTCATTATCAGTACAGCCCGCCGCCAATAAGGATAGTTTTCGGCCATATACACCTTTACAACCTCAGCATTTTCTTTCATTACCTTGGTCTTAAACATCTCGCTTGGTAAGTCTACCATCTCTACGCTCTTAGGTAGATACACTTTTAATTCAAATTGTCTTTCCATCTCTATTCTCTTTAAAATGCTCACACGCTGCTTGGGACAACAACACACACTTCGAGCTAGTCCATTCGGGACACGTGCCCATTGTCGGTTTCTTCCCGTGGACAGTGAGTGTGTGCTGTGCCATATATGGCGTTACATTCTTACACTCTCCGCACACGTGGCCTACCCACTTCTTATCGTCCTTACTACTCGTTGCCATCTTTACAAATAATTACGCTCCACGGCTTACCGCAGACCCTCGGCGGCTCGGGCGGGCACGCCTTATAGTACTTACACGTATATACCTCGTGCCACATCTCCTTTATCCTCTTTCCGTGAACACAGATAATCGGGAAATATCCGTATGGCTGTGTGCCGTAGATACAATTAATACACAGACACTCTTTCATCAGAAATCCAAAGTTAGTTGCGCTTGCTCTGCTTGCAGACGCTTGACAGCTTTCTTATAATATTCCTCGTTCATCTCAAAACACAGAAACTGCCTATTGGTACGATGACACGCCACTGCAGTAGTGCCGCTGCCAGCGAACGGGTCTAGCACAAGGTCGTTTTCTTCCGTACTGAGGAGGATAAACTCTTCCATCAACGCCACGGGCTTCTGGCATAGGTGTATCTTATCCTCTCCGTTGACGGGCTTGATTTTCTTCACGCGATTATAAAACTCATTCTGCTCGAGTCGGTTCAAGGCAGTTCCGTAGTCATACACGCGCACGATATACTCTATATTCTGACTAAATCGGTTCTTGTTGATGATACTCAGCGGCTTCTCCCATACGAGGATAGAGAACATATATCCGTGTTTCTCAGCCCACATACAATAGTACGGCACTTGCGCCTCCGAGCAGAACATATAGGCGTTCATTATCTTCATCTTCGGCTCAAGCAAGGTAAGGAACTCGTCTATGCACTCACCATTGAAATCCGACATACCCTTTATCATATCGCAGTCGTAGCTATACAGCTCCGAGTTACTAAACGCACTCTTGGTATTACACTGCTTACGCTCTGAATAAGGTTTGCCAGGGGATTTGTGGTGATAATATGGTGGGTCACAGAGACACAGTGACACCATACCATCGGGTATCTCTTTGAATCCCTCTTTATAGTCGCAGTTATAAATTTTATCCAACATCATACGTTCAACACCACATATTTCCCCTCAATTCCACAATTACGCAGACGCTTGTCACACTCATCGCCGAAAGCGACTAACACGCTACCGAACATCGGGCTGTTAGGCTTTCCGTCTGCAGTTAGGAACTTCACTCGGTGACGCATAAACAGCATACTCTTTGCATAGGGAAACACCACCTCTTGAAAGAGTAGATTATCCGTTCTGTTTACAAGTAACGCCATTCCGTTTCCGTGCCTTGCAAGCTTCTCCACAAACTGCCTCAACAACGGCTTAGAGTACGGCGGGTTAAGCCATACCACGCCATGCCACCACTTATGCAGCCCGTCATCATCTTTCGTCCAACAGACGGGTGCTGTCTGATACGGCCTTACGTCAGCGGGTGCAGCACATGGGTCGCAATCGAAATGCCCGAGTTTCATCAACAACTCCCTCGGGGTGTACCACTCATCGGGCGACACTTTCTTATTTGTCTGTATTCTCTTATCCATCACCACAAGCTTAACTGCATAGTCTCGTTCTTTATCCTCTTCTCAGCCATCTTCACATATTCCTCGGATATCTCAGAACCGATATACTTTCTACCGCCACCGACCTTGATAACGCTCATCGCCGTAGTTCCACTGCCCATAAAGGGGTCATAGACAATGCCGTTATCGGGCGAGCACGTCACCACACAGTTATTGGAAAATGTCAGCGGGAACGGAGCGGGATGCGGATTCTTCTCAGCATTCATCCGCCATATATTCGTTCTGTATATAGCCTTATCCTTATCAAAGTACGTCTCTTTCGGGTCTTTGACAATCCAATACACCCACTCATTAGCGGGCATAAAATAATGCGGGTCTATCATACAACTGCTCTGTCTGTCCCATATTATCTGCTGCTTAACGGGATAGTCATACACCCACTTGGGCGTAACGATAAGACCTTTATATATAATATCCTTATGATTATAGAATATCGAAC
>Ga0310690_10004917_pt1 | contig 18547 bp, 10 predicted proteins | sample AusTroGonzalo_MG_2_FD_207661 | JGI IMG/M metagenome (GOLD analysis project Ga0310690, IMG submission 207661) | Bovine rumen microbial communities from tropical cattle in Woodstock, Queensland, Australia - Gonzalo_04 (v2) (version 2) | ecosystem: Host-associated > Mammals > Digestive system >...
GTGTGCGCTGGACCGGATGCATATGGGCGGCGTGCTGGCGGACGACATGGGCCTGGGAAAAACCATTCAGGTGATCGCCATGTTCCAGACGCAGCGGGAACCGGGCAGGACCAGCCTGGTGGTGGCGCCGACCTCTCTGACTTATAACTGGCTGAGCGAGATCAGGCGGTTTGCTCCGGAACTGAGCGCTGTGGTGCTTTCAGGCACCAGCGCCCAGCGTAGCAGCCTGATCCGGCATGTGACCAGGCATGGCGACGTGGACGTGCTGATCACCAGCTATCCGCTGATCCGCCGGGATATCGACATGATGAAGGATTACCGGTTCCGGTTTGTGGTGCTGGATGAGGCGCAGAACATCAAGAATTCGGGCAGCGTGGCCGCCGGCGCCGTGAAAATGCTGCAGGCGGATTCCCGCTTTGCCCTGACAGGAACTCCGATGGAGAACGGCGTCGGGGAGCTCTGGAGCCTGTTTGACTTTATTCTTCCGGGCTACCTGCCGGGATACAATACGTTTATTCGGCGGTATCAGGACGGGGAAAACTCTGAGGACCTGCTCCGGAGAATCCGGCCCTTCCTGATCAGGCGGCTGAAACAGGACGTGCTGGAGGAACTGCCGGACAAGATGGAAGTGACGCTGACGGCCCAGATGACTGGCGAACAACAGCGGATTTACCGGGCGGCCATGGAGCGGCTGCGGCCCAGAGTAGACCGGATTCTGCAGACAAAAGGGGTGTACCAGGGGCGCATGGAAGTGCTCAGCGCTATTACCGAGCTCCGGGAGATCTGTTGCCACCCGGCCCTGGTGATGAACGACTACCGCGGAGGCAGCGGGAAGGAAGAGCTGCTGATGGAAATCCTGCCGGGCCTGGTGTCGGGCGGGCGGCGGATGCTGCTATTCAGCCAGTTCACCTCTATGCTGAAAATCCTCCGGAAACGGCTGGAGGAGGAAGGCTACAATACCATGTACCTGGATGGCGATACGCCGCCCACAGAGCGCCAGGGGCTCACGGAACGGTTCAACAACGGCGAGGGACAGATCTTCCTGATCAGCCTCAGGGCCGGCGGTTCCGGGCTGAACCTGACCGGCGCGGACATGGTGATCCATTACGACCCCTGGTGGAATCCGGCCACGGAGGACCAGGCCACCGACCGGGCGCATCGGATCGGACAGCAGAAGAAGGTGCAGGTAATCCGGCTGGTGACCGGCGAGAGCATCGAGGAACAGGTGGTGGAGCTTGGCATGAGAAAGAAGGCCCTGTTCGACCGCCTGATCCGCCCCGGGGAATCCGGCGTGAACGCTCTCAGCGAGCAGGAAATCCGGGCCTTGTTTGAATGATTGCAGAGAGCCACAGGATATGGTATAATCATTGTCTGTGGGTTACCTGAAACCACACGCGGAGAGGAGGGAAGCCGGAATGGAGCAGAACAGCAATACGGGCAGGCGCCGGACGGCTTCCCGTGCCACGAAGCTGAGAAGAAGAAAAGCCCGCCTGAACTTTGTGATTATGCTGGCGATTGCCGCGGCGATCGTGCTGATCGTGCTTGTCACGCCGAAGGAGCCGAAACGTCGCGCGACTTATACCACCGGGACGGCCAGCGGCCAGGTGGAAGGAAATGCCGCCGCCACCGGTGCCTATGAGGGCCTGGTGATCAGCGAAGTGATGGCAGCCAACGCCTCGGCCGTGACGGACGAGAACGGCGAGTATCCCGACTGGGTGGAAATCTGGAACAGCACGGACCATGACATGGATCTGGAAGGCCTCGGTCTGAGTGACCGGAGCGACAGCATCCGTTTCCTGTTCCCGAAGGTAACGCTGGTTCCCGACGGGCGGGTAGTGGTTTTCTGCAGCAACAGCAACCAGAGCATCGCCGGCAAGCCGTTCCATGCCAAGTTCAAGCTGAGCAGCGTCGGCGAATCCATCTATCTGTACGATAATAATGCTTATCTGATCGACAGCTGCCGCTATCCGATTATGGCTTCGGACGAAAGCTGGAGCCTGACTTCGGATGGGTGGCAGAGCGTTGCCTGGTTCAGCCCGGGTTTCGAAAACACGCCGGAGGGGCACCAGAAATACCGGGAGAGCATCTCCGTGGCGGACGGCGCCCTGCTGATCAACGAAGTCATGGCCGACCCGCTGACGGGCCTCCGGGATGACGACGATGAGCTGTGCGACTGGATTGAGCTTTACAACACGACGAACAGGACGATCCAGCTGGACCAGTACGGGCTGAGCGACAACGAGCGGAAACCCCTGAAGTGGCGCTTCCCCGAGGGGGCCGTGATCGAGCCACACGGATACTATCTGGTGCTGTGCACCGGAAAGAACCGGATGGACAGCGCGCATCCCGGCGTTCCCCACACCAATTTCCGGCTGAGCGCGGAGCAGGAAACCATCATCCTGACTGACAGCCAGGGCCGGGTCATGGACCGGGTGATGATCGACAACCTGCCGCAGGACAACAGCTACGGCCGGAACGAACAGGGCGGCATGCAGGTATTCCAGGTGCCGACGCCCACGCTGCCGAACAATGAGAGCGGCTTCCGCCAGATGGACTCCAACCTGCGGGCGATGAACAAAACGGGCATCTACCTGAGCGAGGTGCTGGCCAGCAACGACAGCATTGAAACCTACAGCAAGAAGGACTGCACGGACTGGATTGAAATCTACAACAGCACGTCCCAGACAGTGGACATCTCCGGATGGGGCATCAGCGACAACCCGGGTCGCGCCCGGAAATGGCAGTTCCCGGCGGGAACCAGCATCGGCCCGGGGGAATACAAAGTCATTCTCTGCGACAAGCATCCGGAAAAAACCGTGACCGGCGAATACCACACCAATTTCAAGATCTCCCGGCTGGGACAGGAGTCCGTGACCCTGGCGGATGCATCAGGAAGAATCCTGGACAAAATCATCCTGCCGGAAATGAAGACAGATGTATCCTACGGCCGGACCCTCGGGATGGCCGGCCTTTTTTATTATGACACGCCCACGCCGTTCCGCCAGAACGGGGACGGATTCCTGGGATTTGCCGCCAAGCCCTCCTTTACGACGGAACCGGGGCTCTACTACTCCACCACCTATGTGGAAATCAATGTGCCGGAAGGCACCCAGGTGTTCTATACTACCGACGGGTCTACGCCGACCCAGAATTCCACGCCCTACAACGGGGAGCGGCTGGAGCTGAACTTTACCAGCGTTATCCGGGCCAGGGCATTTCCCGCGGCGGACCTGCGGCCCAGCGACGTGCTGACCGGCACCTGGTTCATCAACGCCTACCACACCCTGCCGGTGGTCAGCGTGGTAACGGATCCCAACAACCTCTGGGACAAGGAAAATGGCATGCTGACCGTCGGCGATAACGTGCACAAGGAGGCCGGCAAGCTGCCGTTCCCCAACACGGTGTACCGGAAGGTCAAGGATTCCGGGGCGCGGTTTGAATGCTATGTGGAGCTGTACGACGAGAGTGGAAACAACCTGATCAGCCAGGGCGCGCAGTTCTCCCTGATGGGCGACTTCAGCCTGGACATGCCCCAGAAGAGCTTCAAGTTCCGGGCCAAGAGCCTCTACGGCGCGAAAACCTTCGCAGCCGCTCTGTTCCCGGACCGGCCCTATACGGAATATAAGAGCTTTGTACTGCGGAACAGTGGAAACGACTGCATGTGGACGCGGCTGCAGGACGGCTTCCAGAGCCGCCTGATGGACCGGACCGGGGCGACGGTCGCCCATCTGGCCTGGAAACCTTATGCGGTTTATCTGAACGGGGTTTACTGGGGCCATATGAACCTGCGGGAGAGAACGGATCGTTTCATGCTCGCGCAGCACGAAGGGCTGACATTTGAAGATGCCAAGGACATCACGCTGCTGCAGGGCAACGGCAGCTCCAAGTACGGTTCCAACAAGGAATACAAGGCCATGATCAAAAAGATCAAGGCCGGCAATCCCGCCAAGAACCCGGACGACCTGCAGTACATCCTGGACAACGTGGATGTGGAAAACCTGTTTGAATACCTTGCCTACGAAATGTTCTTCGGCAACAGCGATATCGGCAATACCCGGTTCTACCGGTTCAAAGGGGAAGGGAACAAGTGGAAATGGGTGCTGTACGACGTGGACTACGGCCTGTATTCCTCCTCCTTCGACAGCCCGAAGAGCTATACAAAAGTGAAGGGCATGGGCCAGAAGGGCATTGACAACACGATCTTCCTGAAGCTGCTGTCGGTGCCGGAATACAAGGACCGGTTCCTGACGATTTACGGAAACCTCTTCAAGCAGCTGACCACAGACTTTATGCTTGCCGTGCTGGATGAGATGGTGGACCTGATCAAACCGGAGATGCAGCTGCACTGGGCCCGCTGGGGCGAGGAGAACGACCCGATGGTCATCGCCGAAGTGCCCACCACCGTGGACGGCGCCTACCGTTACTGGGAAAAGCGCGTCGACCGCCTGCGGAACGTCGTCCGGCTCCGGCCCACCAGGCTCTGGGAATATACCCAGAATGCCTTCGACCTTACTGATGCCGAAATGAACACATATTTCGGCCCCAAACCCGAAATGCCGCCGGAAGCGATCCCGTAAATCCGGGAGCCTGACGGAATTCCCCGCGATACAGAGAAGGAGGGTACCCATCATGTTTATTTCCACCGCTTATGCTGACGGCCTCAAGTCCGTCCTGACCAACGAATCCAGCCTGAGCGAGTATTTCTCGAGCCAGTTCCAGAACCTGACTCCCTGGAAGATCCTGATCGGCCTCGGATTGGGCCTGGTGGTCGGCCTGATTATCGCCTTTGTCTACAAGCGCTGCTACCGTGGCGTCCTGTACAGCCCGAACTTCGCGCTGACCCTGATGATGCTGACGCTGATTACCACCCCGGTCGTCATGTGCATCAAGAGCGACATTGCCCTGAGCATGGGCATGGTCGGCGCGCTGAGCATCGTCCGCTTCCGGACCGCGGTCAAGGACCCGATGGACACGGCCTACATGTTCTGGGCCCTGACCATGGGCATTCTGCTGGGGGCGGAGCTTTTCGTGCACGCGCTGGCGGTGGTGCTGGGCATCAGCCTGATCCTGCTGATCATGACGTTCTTCAAATTCCGCAATCCGAACGCTTATCTGCTGGTAGTGCACTATGACGACTACGCGGAGCAGGAGATCACCCAGCTGCTGCGCCGCACCGTGAAGCAGCGGAAGCTCCGGAGCAAAACCGTGACCCGCAGCGGCGCGGAAATCACGGTCGAAGTGCGGCTGGACAGCAAGCAGGACCTGGTCAGCGCGGTGCTGAACATCGAAGGCGTGCACGACGCGACGCTGGTCGCCTGCCAGACGGAGGCCGGCGCCTGATTCCGCCGGTTCGCATTCAGCCTGCAGAAAGCGCGGAAGAGGGGGTGAAGGCGCTTGAACATGACGACGCTGCCGCTGCGGCACGAACTGAAGTACTTTATCAACGAGATGCAGTATTTCGTGCTCAGCGGTGTGCTGGATTCCGTGCTGCAGCGGGATCCGAACGGGGATGAATTCAATGAATACCATATCCGGTCCCTGTACTTTGACACGGTTTACAACACGGCCCTGTACGACAAGATTGACGGCGTGCAGAACCGGGACAAGTACCGGATCCGGATTTACAACTTCAGCGACAAGATCATCAAGCTGGAATGCAAGACCAAGGTCGGCAGCCTGATCTCCAAAAGGAGCCTGTCCATTCCGAAGCTGCTCTGCGAGCAGCTGATGAGCGGCGACCCCACCGGGCTTGAAACCACCCGGAGCGGCCTTCTGAACGATGTGTACCGGGAGATGACCGTCAACCTGCTGCGGCCGGCGGTGCTGGTGGATTATGTCCGGGAAGCCTACCTGCATCCGGCGGAGGAAGTCCGGATCACCTTTGACAAGCAGCTGAGGAGCGGCCTGGGGAGCCACGATCTGTTCAATCCCTATGTTCCGACAGTGCCTCCGCTGGACAACAACGAGATCATTCTGGAAGTGAAATACAACCGGGTTCTTCCGCCCTATATCCGGGACCTGCTCTGTACCTACTGCCCGAATGCCCTGCAGAGCGCCATCAGCAAGTATACCTGGTGCCGGCGGTTTGAGGACCTGGAAGCATAAAAGAAAGCATGAACCGGAAGCATCATCCGGAACGAATAAAGGAAAGGAAGCACAGACCCATGAAAGCAGCCCCGCTGATTCCCAAATGGCACAAAGAACTGGAACTGTTCAGCGGCATCAAGCCCCTTCTGATCATGGAGGGCAACGTGTCGGACCAGTATCGCTACCCGGTGGACGGAACCATCGGCCAGAACGAGATCGTTCCCCTGAGCGCTTATCTGTACTCCTATTTCAAGGACAACGGATACGACCAGGTCATTTTCTACAGCAATCTGGTGGGCTTTGTCTCCCCCTATGACCCGTCCATGCTGGAACGCTTCGCGGCGCTGACCGAAACGGAAATCAAGCAGGGCGCGATCCCTTCCGAATTCAAGGGAAACGATGCCAATACGGCGCCGAACGTCATCCGTCGTGCGCTGGGGCAGCAGATGGCGGCCACGGTCACGGTGCTGGAAATGGCCAGCCGTTATATCACCACGCCGGAACGGATGGACCAGCAGGATGTCAACAGCTTCAATATCCTGCTGCAGAGCGCACTGAGCGCCACGACGGTCCGCACGGTCCAGGGAAAGAAACAGAACCTGCTGATTGTGCTGGTGAACAAGCTGAACGATCTGCCGGCCTGGTTCTATCTGCATAATCCCGTCTGCAAGTCGATTACGCTGGAAGCCCCGGACCGGGAGGAGCGGAAACGCATCCTGACCGGGGACAGCTTTGCCACTTTCTTTTCCGGAACCGCCTACCGCCGGGATATGCCCTTCTATGAAGAGCATCCGGATGAGCTGGAGCGCATTAAGGAAAAGTTCGTCGGCCTGACCGAGGGCATGACCTTCACGGAGCTGGACGAGATGCGCAAGCTCTGTAAAAGCGAGGAGACGCCGATTCGCGACCTGTGCAAGATTGTGGACCTGTACAAATACGGCGTCAAGGAGAACCCCTGGTCCACCCTGAGCCTGAGCAGCCTGAAGACGGCCAAGCAGGATTTCGAAAAGCGGATCAAGGGGCAGGACACCGCCCTCGAGCGGACGCTGGATGTTGTCAAGCGCGCCGTCACCGGCATGAACGGCATCAACAGCTCAAATACCGGAAAGCCAAAAGGCGTCCTGTTCTACGCCGGGCCGACGGGTACCGGCAAAACCGAAACAGCCAAAGCGCTGGCGGAGAAGCTCTTCGGCGACGAAAGCACCTGCATCCGCTTTGACATGAGCGAATTCGGGCAGAGCCACAGTGACCAGAAGCTGATGGGTGCCCCTCCCGGATACGTGGGATACGAGGCCGGCGGCCAGCTGACCAACGCGGTGAAGAAGAACCCCTTCTGCATCCTGCTGTTTGACGAGATTGAAAAGGCGCATACCAACATCCTGGACAAGTTCCTGCAGATTCTGGAGGACGGCCGGATGACGGATGGGCAGGGGAATACGGTGTACTTCTCTGAATGCATCATCATCTTTACCAGTAACCTGGGCATCTATGTCAAGGATGCCTTCGGAAACCGGGAAGCCAATGTGACGATGGACATGCCCTACAAAGAGGTTCAGGACAGGGTCCGCAGCGCGATCGAGGACTATTTCAAGCTGGAACTGGGCCGCCCGGAGATTCTGAACCGGATCGGGGAGAATATCGTGGTGTTTGACTATATCCGTCCGGAAGCTGCCAAGCTGATCCTGAAGAGCCAGGTGAACAAGATTATCGCACGCATGGCGGAACAGAAGAATATCCGGATCCGGATCGAGGACCATGCTTACGCCGGCTTGGAGGAAGCCGCCACCTTCGACCTGAGCAACGGCGGACGCGGCATCGGCAACCAGGTGGAAAGCCTGATGATCAACCCGCTGAGCCGCTGGCTGTTTGACCATGAAATCATCGAGGATGCCGACCTGGTGATCGAAACCTTCGAGACCGCGTCCAATCCGCCGGCCATTCGCTGCCGGCTGGAAGGAGGGGAAGCCTGATGGCAGAGAATAAGAACAGCCTGCCCGTGGAAAGCGAGATTGCAAAACAGCTGAGGAAAATCGCAGGCGACCTGTGGGGAAAAACGGACACCGCGCCGGTGGCCGCGGAGCCCAAGCCGAAAAAGGAAAAGCCGAAAAAAGTGGTGGTGGACCAGCCTGTGATCGGCATCGGCAACCTCTGGAAAACCGCGGATGAAACTATTGACTGGACCGATGCCCTGAGCCACAGCAGGCCTTCGGACGGGCTGGCGGACGCCCGGCTCTGGCGTTTCTTCCATGAAAAAGCTGCCGCAGTGCTGGCCGGCGACCTGAAGGCCTATGCCGAGGTATTGAAGATCAGCAACCCGTTGGGCGAACTGACCGAGTTTGCCGATGATATCAGGATTCAGCCGGTCGGCGCGGAACGGCTGGAGAGCCGCTTTACCGCCAAGGCGGAGTACCTGGAGAAAAAGCCTCGGGCCTACTGTGCCGCCGTAAGCATCCGGATTGCCCGGGATCTGTTTGCCTGCCTCCCGGTGGAGGAGGTTGCGGTCCAGGCACTGTCCGACGGGGAAGAGATCATGAACGTCACCTACCGCCGGGACCAGCTTTTGCACCGGAACTTCAGCTTCCTGGATCCGGAAGCCTTCGCGGAGGAATGCGGCGCTGAATACAGCATTTAAAACAAAACGCTCCGGTTCGACTTTGAACCGGGGCGTTTCCAATTAAGAGATGTGAGGTTGTTACAATGGGTGATTTTGGAATCAACGAAATGCTCGAAATGCAGAAGGCATTGCAGGAGAAGTACAAGGATAAATGGAATCCGATTTGCCCTGATCGAGGGAAAGAACAGCTGTTATGGATGATCGGGGAAATTGGAGAAGTAGTCGATATTGTTAAGAAACACGGCGGAGAAAAAGCATGCCAGGACTCAGCATTACGGGAGCATCTCATTGAGGAATTAGCAGACGTTCTCATGTATTACAACGATGTCCTGCTTTGCTATGGGATCTCAACAGAAGAACTGAAGCAATCGTATTCCAGAAAATTCGAGAAGAATATGAAACGCTGGTAGCGTTCAGTATCCTCTTCATTTCTCAAAAAGCGTGCTGATGATTTTCCACAGATCCGTGTAGAGGGGATGCCACCAGGTATCTCCGGCGTTCAGCATGATTGTGCCGCTGAGGGTGCGCTTGTCCGTGCCGAGGTCACGGATCCATTCTCCTGTATGGGCATCGTGCACAGTCACATGCGTCTGGGGATAATGAAGGTGGGCATCTCCCTTGCTGATGCCGTCTGTGTAGGTAACAGAGCAGCGAATCACATAATCCGCAGTCTCAACAGATTCCGGGATCCTGTCGGCAGGCAGCGCGGCTTCCAGAATCATATCATACCAGGAGGAAGGTTTTTCCTCTGGAATTGTCAGGTCAAACACCGTCAGGAACGTTCCGTTTTCCTTCAACGCTGTTTCATGAAGCTCATCCCCGTACGCTATGGACGGCGGCGCAATGATGCCTTCATGGGCTACGTTCGCTTCCCTCAGAAAAGCATGGACAGGATCTTCTGTGTTCTCAGCCAGTAAAGGCAACCAGATCCGGGTTACACTGCGGAGGAAAGCCTGGTCCGCCGTTTCCATACTGCGAAGTGCGGAGACTACCAGGTGGAATTTCATTTCATTATTCATATACGGGGAATCGGACTGCATCAGAGCGGGCAGCATGGTTTCTTTTCGCTTTTCTGAGGACAGCACGGCGCCGGCCATTTTCTCAAAGGAAGAGGATGTGGTTCCCCAGGCGTTTTCCGCAATCATCTGATCAAGGTCATTTTTCTCATAGATCCGGACAAGGGGCATATCCAGTCCGAGTTCCTGAATATAGAATTCAGCCTCCGCTTCTCCAAGCTTCATGTTCGTTTTCCTGGTGCTGATGATGAATGCTGACCGGCTGTTGATATTTCCCCAGGCTGTCAGACTGGTGGCAGCAATCTGGTCGCCATAGGCAAGGAGAATGAGGGTAAAGTATCTGGAATACTCAATGTGTGTTTCACCTTCCGCCTGCGCGAGGACGGCAGCAGCTGCATAATCCCCGCTGAATTGCCGGTTGATCAGTTCAGCCAAAGCCGGGCTGACATCTTCCCAGTTGGCAGCATAACCGGAACTGCTGTCAATTCCCAGCGCCGCCTTTACCGGCTTTACCTGGTCCTCCGAAAACTCCAGCACAACAGCCCTTTCGGGAGACAAATAAGGTATCCGGGCAAAGAGGTTCAAAAAAGAACGCTGGCGGACTGTCCCTGCCTCTTCCATCCGGTCCAGCGCATTGCCTGACATCTCCGCAGCCATGGCCATCGCCCATTCGATGCGCTCCAGATCCAGGTTTCTTGTTTCAATTCCATATGCTTCCGCTCCGGCCAGCGAACAGCATGACAGGCAGAGAACCAAGGCACAAAGCAAACAAACCATCTGTTTCATTGTTCCGCCCCTTTCAATTCTTCCGAATGATATATCCTATTATACTGAACAAAACTGATTCCATCAACCCGGGTTTCCGGGAGCTCGCACGTGAGACTGTATATGCCGTTGCCATGCCTGGCGGAGACCTGAAAGCCTGAAACTGCGCAGGAAACCAAGGCAGAAATGATACTGCCGAAAAGAGCAAAGAAAAAAGCTCCGAACCCATTGAAACAACGTGCTCAGAGCTTGTGGAGCTGATAGCCAGATTCGAACTGGCGACCTCATCCTTACCAAGGATGCGCTCTACCGACTGAGCTATATCAGCGTGCTGTCTTTCGACAACGACGGTATTCTAACACAGGAAAATGGAAAATGCAAGCAAAAGTTTTTCGCTTTTTTTGGATTTTCATTTCTGAATGAAAATTGTCCGATTTGTGAGAGGATTTTTGGGGAAAACCGGGATATAATGGTAATGTGAAAATTGGGGTTCCGGAACAGCCGCGATTGCGAAAAACCCTTTTACAACTAAAAATTTTTACAACTCAAAATCCGCGGCTGCCATGGTTCAGCTGAGAACAAAGGGGCGGAATGGGGAGCACGAAGGGAAACCGGGTTTTCGAAGGGCGACAAACCAATGATTCTGTTCCTTGACTTTTTGGGGCGGAAACCTTAGTATGAACTCAATCCGGAAAAGCCGGAGGAAGAAAGAAAAGGAATGGGGAATGTATGGATAAAGTGCTTCAACTGCCTTCGGAACTGCCGAAGGGGTTTCAATACACAGACGATCAGGGGCTGACGGAGGAACAGGTGCAGCAGCGCCGGGAGGAAGGACTGGCCAACCGGCTGACCGATGACCAGGGGAAGAGCTTCAAGAAGATCCTCGCCGGGAACGTGTTCACCCTGTTCAACTTCCTGAACTTTGCCCTGGCCATCTGCCTGCTGCTGGTCGGAAGCTACCGGAATATGCTGTTTCTGCTGATTGTGATCGCCAACATCGTCATCGGCACGGTGCAGGAATACAAGGCGCAGCAGACCATCCGGCAGCTGCAGCTGCTGAACGCGCCGACTGTGCACGTGATCCGGAATGGCAAGGAAGTGGCCGTTCCGCCGGAGGAAACCGTGGCGGGGGACCTGGTGGTCCTCCGGGGCGGAGACCAGGTGGCGGCGGACTGCGTGGTGATTTCCGGAAACGGCAGCGCGATGGAAAGCCTGCTGACGGGCGAAAGCGACGCAATCCCGAAGAGCATCAACAACTGGCTGTATTCAGGCAGCTACATCACCGAGGGACGCCTGACCGCCCAGATGGTTTATGTCGGCGATGAAAGCTATGCCGGGCGGCTGACCCGGGAAGCCCGGAAGACGGCGCGGCCGGGTTCCGCCCTGATGACGGAGCTCAACCGCCTGATCCGGTTTGACAGCATGGTGCTGGTGCCGCTGGGTGTGCTTTTGTTCCTCAAACAGGTCCTGATCAGCAAGATCCCGATCAAGGAGGCGGTTCCTTCCGCCGTGGCAGCCATGATCGGCATGATTCCGGAGGGGCTGATCCTGCTGACCAGCATCGCCATGGCTGTCGGCGTGATACGCCTGGCGGCGCGGAAGACTCTGGTGCAGGAACTGGCCGGCATCGAAACCCTGGCCCGGTCCGACATACTCTGCCTGGACAAGACCGGCACCATCACTAGCGGCGACATGGAGCTGAACCACATCGAAGGCGTGGATGCCAGCGTGGAAGAAACCCGGGCGGCGCTGAGCCGTTTCCTGGGGGCCTTTGACGCCGGGGGAAGCACGCTGGATGCCCTGCGGAAAGCGGTGCCGCCGGGGGATGAAAAACCGAAAGCCGTGATGCATTTCTCCAGCAAACGGAAAAAATCCGCCGCAACCTTCGGCGACGGCACGATGCTGGTGATGGGCGCGCCTGAATTCGTGCTGGGCGACCGGTATCCGGAGGATCTCCGGGAACGGGTGAACGCCCTGGCGGGGGATGGCCAGCGCGTGATGGTCCTGGCGGAGGGAACCGGGCTCGTGACGGAGGAAACCCTTCCGGAGATCCGGCGGATTCTGGGGCTGATCTGCCTGACAGACCAGATCCGGCCCGGCGCACAGGATACAATGGCGTATTTCCGGAAGCAGGAGGTCCATCTGAAAGTCATCAGCGGCGACAATCCGCTGACGGTTTCCCTGATTGCGAAGCAGGCAGGCCTGGAAGGCTGGGACAAGACGGTGGACGCCACCACGCTGCAGACTGAGGAAGCCCTGGCAGAGGCCTGCGAAACATACACGGTGTTCGGCCGGGTGACCCCGGAACAGAAAAAAGCCCTGGTGACGGCAATGAAGAACCAAGGCCATTATGTGGCCATGACCGGGGATGGCGTGAACGATATTCCGGCGCTGAAAACAGCGAACTGCTCCATTGCCATGGCTGGCGGTTCCGACGCGGCCCGGCATGCGGCGCAGCTGACGCTTCTGAACAATGACTTCACCGTGATGCCCCAGATTGTGAAGGAAGGCCGGAAGGTGATCAACAACGTCACCCGGGCGGCCAGCCTTTTCCTGATGAAAACCCTGTTCAGCTTCGGGCTGAGCGTGCTGATGCTGTTCTTCCCGGGAGCCTATCCCTTCCAGCCGATCCAGATGACGCTGGTGTCCTCCCTGATGGTCGGTATTCCCGGATTTTTCCTGGCACTGGAGCCGAACGACGAACCGGTCCGGGGCAGCTTCCTGAAAACAATCCTCGGCAATGCGCTTCCGGGCGGGATCGCGGTGACGGTCTGCGCCTCCGCTTCGATGGCCCTGACAGGGTTCGGATGGGACCGGGCCATGTGCAGCACGATGGCCACCATTCTGGCGGGGGTTATCAGCTATACGGTGCTTTTCCTGACCTGCATGCCCTTGAACAAGCTGCGCATCGCGGTGCTGGCAGGCATGGCTTCGGCGTTTGTGTTCGCCTGCCTCTTCCTGAAGGATATCTTTTTCCTGGTGCCGCTGGACGCGAACGGATGGATCGCGCTGCTCCTGCTGGGCTCCCTTGGGGCGGCGATTGTGGTGGCCGTGACGATGGCCATCCGGAAGAGAAGAAAACAGGAGCGTCGGTTGTAATCAGCCGGAATCTCTGGTATACTGTTATTAGTATCTATCAAACCGAACCAATCATCAATGAGTTACAGAGCGGGTGATGCTGTTTTGAAAACAGGAAAACGAGCGGCTGCACTTCTGGCAGGGCTCCTGTGCATTCTCTGGATGGCCGGGGCCCGGGGCGAACTGACGAAAAACGAAGAAAAGAAGAATGGGAAACTGGTCCGCGTGACCTGGATGGATGAAACCGGTGCGCCGGCGGAGGGCCCGGATGGGTATGCCATCGTGACCTATACGCGGGGCGGGGGAACCACGACAGAGACCTATTTTGACGCGGAAGGGCAGCCCTGCGAGGCAAACGGCGGATACTATGGCCAGGCGGTTACCACCGACGGAAAGGGCAGGGTGACCGAGATTGTGTTCCTGGACAGCAACGGCCGGATTACGATGAACAACCGGCAGTATGCCCGGGTCACGATTGCCTACACCAGTTTCGGCGCCGTCCGCCGCCAGTCCTATTACGGGATCGACAAAAAGCGGACCATGGTGCCGTCCCTGGGATATGCGGCGTTCGAATGCGAATTTCGCGGAAAAACTATGACGAAGCGCACCTATCTGGACGCCGCGGGCAACCCGACCGACGGGGCGGACGGCTACGCGATTATGATCCAGAAGGTGAACAAGAAGAACCAGATTGTCGGGATCGAATACCAGCATGCCAACGGGTCCCCGGCCACCTGCCCGGACGGGTGGAGCCGGTCTGAGATCACGCTGGACAAGAAAGGTCGCGAGACATCCGTCAAATATTACTCCGCGGACGGAAGACTGACGGACCGGAATACCGGATATGCCTGGGAGGAAACCGTCTATCCTTCTGACGAGGAGGAACGAATCACCCGGTATGACCTGGACGGAAAGCCTGTGGAGCGGGCGGAAGGTTATGTGACGCTCGTGCGGATCCGGAAGAACAGCAGAATCGTGAAGGAATACTTCCTGAATGCGGACGGAAACCGGGTCCCGAATGCGAATGGCGCCGGCGCCCTTACGTATTCCTATGACCAGGATGGAAACATCACGGAAATCACGGAAGAACCCCTTGGAAATGAATAAACCGGGAGCTGAAGGAGGCAGAACCATGGACGTCCGAAAAATCATTCCCCCCTATGAAATCACTTCCATTGACCCCTGGCTGGAACCCCATGCGGGCGATATCGAGCTGCGCATGAACCGGTTCAAGGAGCGGCGCTGGCAGATCGCTGAAGGCGCGGAGACGCTCAATGATTTTGCCAACGGCTTCCTGTATTACGGATTCCACCGGACAGAGAACGGCTGGGTTTTCCGGGAATGGCTGCCCGGCGCGGACGAAGTGCGGCTGATCGGGGATTACAACGACTGGAACCGCAATGAAGGCGCGATGGAGCGGCTGGACAACGGCAACTGGGAGATCCGTCTGGAGGGGAAAGACGCCCTGAAGCACGGCCAGTATGTGAAGCTATGGGTCCGGAGAGGGGACAACTGGTTTGAACGGCTGCCGGCCTACAGCACCAAGGTCAGCATGGACGAAAGCTTCAAAAAGCTCTGCACCCAGGTATGGGCTCCCGAAACCGCCTTCGAATGGACAGACGCTGAGTTCCTGCAAAAGCGCCCGGATGCGCCGCTGATTTACGAGGCACACGTCGGCATGGCCCAGGACAAGGAAGGCATCGGAACCTACCGGGAATTCGCTGACAATATTCTGCCCAGGGTGCGGGACCTGGGGTACAACACGATCCAGCTGATGGCGATTCAGGAGCACCCGTACTACGGGAGCTTCGGATACCAGGTGACGAATTTCTTCGCCGCGGCCCACTGGTACGGCGTGCCGGAAGACCTGAAATACCTGATCAACAAAGCCCACAGCATGGACATCCGGGTGATGCTGGACGTGGTTCACAGCCATGCCTGCCCGAACGTGGGCGAAGGCCTGTACCTTCAGGACGGCACGGACGAGCAGTATTTCCTGAGCGGAGACCGGGGCTGGCACCCCGCCTGGGGCACCAAGCTGTTCAACTACGGCCGGCCGGAGGTGCTGCACTTCCTGCTGAGCAACCTGAAGTTCTGGCTGACGGAGTACCATTTTGACGGTTTCCGCTTCGACGGTGTTACCAGCATGATCTACCACGACCACGGGCTCGGATCCGCCTTCACCAACTACGATATGTATTTCAACATGAACACGGACCTGGAGGCGATCAACTACCTGCAGCTGGCCAACGAGCTGATCCACGAGGTTAATCCCAACGCGCTGTCCATCGCGGAGGACATGAGCGGCATGCCCGGCATGTGCCTGGCCATCGAACAGGGCGGCATCGGCTTTGACTACCGGCTGAGCATGGGCGAGCCGGACTACTGGATCAAGCTGCTGAAGGACACCCGGGACGAGGACTGGCAGATGCACGCCCTGTGGCACGAAATGACCACGCGCCGGCCCCAGGAAAAGGTGATCGGCTATTGCGAGAGCCACGACCAGGCGCTGGTGGGGGACAAGACCATCCTGTTCCGCATGGCGGATGCCGAAATGTATACCGGCATGATGAAGGACTACCATACCCCGACCATGGACCGGGCCATCGAACTGCACAAGATCATCCGGCTGTTCACCATGAGCCTGGGCGGAAACGGTTACCTGAATTTCATGGGCAATGAGTTCGGCCATCCGGAATGGATCGACTTCCCCCGGGAAGGGAACGGCTGGAGCTACAAATACTGCCGCCGGCAGTGGTCCCTGGTGGACAATTCCCAGCTGAAATACGAGTGGCTGAACGATTTTGACAAGGCTATGATCAACATGGCCAGGGAGCACTACCTGCTGGATGATCCTTATGCCGTCAGCCTGTGGATCGACCCGGACCGGAAGATTATCACTTACAGCCGCGGGAAGCTGCTGTTTGTGGTGAACTTCCACAACAGCTATTCCGAAACCAACTTCTTCCTGCACGCCCACACGGTGGGAGAGGGACGGTACCGGGTGATCCTGAGCAGCGACGAGGCGCGGTTCGGCGGCGCGGGAAGCATCGACCACAATTATGTTTACCAGACGGAATACCACGAAGGGCAGGGACTGGGATTCAACGTGTATTCCCCCTGCCGGACGGCCATGGTGCTGGAGAGAATCGAAGAGCAACAATAAGAATCATTGATGCATAAGGAGAGATAACCCATGGAGTTTCAGACCGGGAAAAATGCCCTGATTGCCCGCCGCGGCGGGGAGACCCTGAAGATTGAAGGCTGGGGGAAGGATGCCCTGCGGGTGCGCGCGGTGCTGTACGACGGATGGACCGGAAACGACTGGGCGCTGACCGAAACGCCGGAGGAAAGCGCGTGCCGGGTGGAGACCGGAACGCAGGAGCTGAAGACCGGGGACGGCATGGTGACGGTTCCCTGCGGGAAAATCACCAACGGCGCGATCAGCGCGACGGTGAATGAATCCGGCGTCATCCAGTTTGAGAAAAACGGAAAAACCATCCTGCGCGAGTATTACCGCAGCTACGGCGGAACACTTTCCCGGGAGAGCCGCTGCCTGAAGGTGGTCAACCGGGAATGGAAGGGCGTCATCGGCGGAAGCGAATACCGCCTGGCTGTCAAGTTCGATGCCAACGAGGGCGAGAAGCTCTTCGGCATGGGCCAGTACCAGCAGCCCTATCTGGACCTGAAGGGAAATATTCTGGAGCTGGCTCAGCGCAACAGCCAGATTACCGTTCCCTTTATGGTCAGCAGCCTCGGATACGGGTTCCTGTGGAACAACCCCGCGGTGGGCAGCGCCGTGTTCGGAAAGAACTATACGGAATGGACCGCGAACAGCACCCGGCAGATGGACTACTGGATCTGCGCCGGGGAAAAACCGAAGGACATTCTGGCAAAATACACCGGCGTGACCGGGCGGGCGCCCATGTTCCCCGAAAGCCTGATGGGCCTGTGGCAGTGTAAGCTGCGCTACCGGACCCAGGAGGAAGTGCTGGAGGTAGCCCGGCAGTATCAGAAGGAAGGCATCAAAATCGATCAGATCGTGATCGACTTTTTCCATTGGACGGTGCAGGGCGACTGGAAGTTTGACAAAACCTACTGGCCGGACCCCAAAGCCATGGTGGACGAGCTGCACCGGATGGGGATCCGCGTGATCGTTTCCGTGTGGCCCAGCGTGGACCGCAGGAGCGAGAACTTCGGCCCCATGATGGAAAAGGGGCTGCTGATCCGGACCGAGCGCGGCGCGGCGCAGACCTACGACTATCAGGGCGACTGCGTGGAAATCGACCCCTTCAACCCGGAAACCCGGAAGTATATCTGGGAGGTATGCAAACGGAACTACGCCGACCTGGGGATTGACGGATTCTGGCTGGACAACAGCGAGCCGGATTACGGCGTGTATGACTTCGACCATTACCGTTACTATGCGGGCCCGGCCATGAGCTGCAGCAACCTGTATCCGCAGCTGTTCAGCCGCGCGTTCTTCGACCCCATGAGCGAAGGCCGGGAGGAGAGCCCCGTGAACCTGCTCCGGTGCGGGTGGGCCGGAAGCCAGAAATACGGAAACGTCATCTGGTCCGGAGACGTTCCCAGCACCTTTGAGGCGATGTGGGACCAGTTGCAGGCTGGCCTGAACATGGGCCTGGCGGGCATTCCGTGGTGGACCACCGACATCGGCGGATTCATGACGGACGATGTGGATGAACCGGAGTTCCGGGAGCTGCTGATCCGCTGGTACCAGTTTGCGGTCTATTCCGCCGTGCTCCGGATGCACGGAGACCGGGGGCCCTATAACATTCCCCCGCTGGACACCCGGGACTGGGGCGGCGGATACCTGCACACCGGACAGCCGAATGAACTGTGGAGCTACGGGGAAGAAAACTACCGGATCATGAAGAAATACTATGATATCCGGATTTCCCTGCACGACTATATCCGGGACCTGTACCGGGAAGCGCACGAGAACGGGTCGCCCCTGATTCGCACG
>Ga0310690_10004919_pt1 | contig 18544 bp, 31 predicted proteins | sample AusTroGonzalo_MG_2_FD_207661 | JGI IMG/M metagenome (GOLD analysis project Ga0310690, IMG submission 207661) | Bovine rumen microbial communities from tropical cattle in Woodstock, Queensland, Australia - Gonzalo_04 (v2) (version 2) | ecosystem: Host-associated > Mammals > Digestive system >...
TCCAAGGTTTAATGCGTACATCATGATACTCCTTTGATGCCGTAAATTTTCAGCGGTATTGCACTACTACTATCAGCAGTTGCAACAGCTGAGTCATTTAGTTTTTTTGAATAACCGTTAGAAAAAACGATTCCTGTTGAACTTGCTGTCGCACTTCTTGACTTGACATACGGATTCTGCCCAGACAAGCCATTTGGCACAATTCCATTTATAATCGAAATATCTGTTGTTTCACCAATTAATGCGAACTGGTAACTAACACAATCCCCATATCCGTATTGATTGCTTGTATCATACTTCAGTTTTATGAGAAGCATATCATAGCCGCTCAAACTAAGTGCAATCGTCTGTGCCGCAAAAGAACTTGTTGGAGAAGCATTTGTCCACAGCAATTTAGCAAAACCGTCTGGTGTTTTCCATTCCGTGTCATAATCCGTATTCGATTTTTTGACGAGGATCTGGGAGGTTGTGCCTCCAGCAGCAAGTCCCGCGCCGGTCGCACCAGTTGCGCCGCGGATGCTGACTCTTGCTCCCATATAGACATAGGAACTGTCCACATACCCGACCGGATACAGATAGTACGATCTTCGTATCTGGTCACCGACAATAATTTCCGTAGCACCGGATTCGGCAAGAACCGTTGCCAGAGAAATCCGGTAAGACGGCGTGAACCCACCCGTCGTCGTCGTGTAGGAAGACGGCGCTGTCGTTGTGCTGTACTCTCCAGCACCGCGCGGCCCCGTTGCGCCCGTTGACCCGGTCGCTCCTGTTGCGCCCGTTGCCCCGGTAGCCCCTGTCGCGCCTGTCGCGCCAGTTGCCCCAGTGGGTCCCTCCGGCCCTGTAGCGCCGGTTGCTCCGGTTGCGCCTGTCGGGCCTTCCGGCCCCTGTGGGCCTGTTTCCCCGGTTGCCCCTGTAGCGCCTGTGGCACCGGTCGGCCCCTCCGGCCCCTGAGGTCCGGTTTCTCCGGTGGGTCCCTGTTCGCCGGTAGCACCCGTTGCCCCGGTTGCCCCTGTAGCCCCGGTTGCCCCTGTAGGGCCTTCAGGACCTTCCAGTTTGCCGAGGTTAATCCAACTTCCATTATCCATCATGTAAATGTAGTACGGAGCAGATGCTCCAACATTGTACATAGTGGATTGCGGCGCGTCTTCCGGGAGATCGCCAACTGTGGCTACGGTTCCGCTAATGTACAGGCCGGTTCCGGGATCGCCCTTTTCGCCTGTTGCGCCTGTGGGGCCGGTCGCCCCGATTGGCCCTTGCGGTCCTGTAGCACCAACCGGTCCCTGTTCTCCGGTCGCACCGGTAGCACCAGCAGGCCCTTGTGGGCCAGTTTCACCCGTTGCTCCGGCAGGCCCCTGCGGGCCTGTGGCCCCAATCGGCCCCTGTGCGCCCGTTGCCCCGGCAGGGCCTGTTGCCCCTGTTGCTCCTGCAGGACCGGCTGCGCCCGTTGCCCCGGCAGGACCCGGAAGTCCTTGCGGCCCCTTGTCGCCTTTGTCGCCCTTGTCGCCCTTGTCGCCTTTGAGGTAGACGGCACCTGACGATGACGCTGGTACAGACCCGGAACTGCGCAGACCAGCCCGGATGGGCGTCTGCTGTTCAACTGTTGCGTTAATCGCCATAGCCGTCTTCCTTAATCAGTTCACTTACAGGCACGGAGAATGTCTTCGTCGCGTCAGGAAATCCGTTTGGATATGTGAACATGACCTGCCCACGAAGCGGAGAAACGTCCAACTGCATTGCGACATCCTTTGGAATAACCACCTGAATCGTTGTACTGTCTGCGATGGCTACCTCTGCCCCTGTAAACAGCATCTCCACTCCCGTGTCTTCCTGTATCAGCTTTACGACAATATCCGTTACTGTCAGCATATCGACGCCGTCTATCGTAATCGGGACGGCGCCTCTCATTCTTTGAAACATGATCTTTACTCCCGAAACATCTGCTGTTCGATTTTGACCGCTTTCGCCTTCTCGATCATCCGCTCATGCAGAAAATCGTAAAGCGCCTGCATCCCGGCAGGCGGGTCTCCAACATCCCTGCGGTAGGCAAGGATGCTCTTTTCAACTTCATTGTGCAGGCGGGTCATGTGCGTCATCTCTTCCAGAGAAAGCTGATAGAACAGTTCTGCCAGTTCCGGGTATTCCGTTTTGACCTTCATCGCCTTCACGATATATTTATCGGCATCGTGCAGTTCTTCCTCGATATACTCGGAAAGGCACTTGATTATTTTCATAGTTATCACCCCATGACAGAGAGGCGGGCAAGTAATCTTGCCCGCCCCGTTGGTTTATCAGGTCGTGCCGGTCGCCGCTACGGGCGGGTTCGTCACAAATCTGCCGAGAGCGCCGAGAATGTACTGGCTCTGTGCCGCATTGCTGAGATCATTCTGAGCGGTGCGGTACTTCTCTTCGAGAGCATCGTACTTATCCTGCAGCATCTGGGTCTTGATCGAGCAGCAGCAGGAATCCATCTGGTAGCCGAGCTGTGCGATCTGCGCCTGAAGAGAGTTGAATCTCTGTTCAGCACTCAGCTGATACACATAGCCCTGCTGCATCAGCGCGTTCGTCTGATCGTTAATCCTCTGCGCCATTTCGTAGTTGTTGTTGGCAGAAGAAAGAAGGATGTCTCTCAATCCCGTCTGCGTAGCCTGATTGTTTACAGAGTCCTGAACGAACTCCTTTGTAGCCACATCAGGCATCGCGCCTCTGCCACCGCCCCATCCGAGGCCACCACCAAAGAGGATTGCGATGATCAAGAAAGCGCCAAGCCAGTCTGAACCAAAGAAGGATGCTCCACCATTTGAGTTCATTTTCGTCACCTCATGTTATTTAGTTCTGGACTCAACGATAGGATCGATTGCCTTCGCAACTTCATCAGCGTTGAGTCCCCTTTCCTGACAAAGTTGCTGCGCTGAACCGTAGAGATCATCTAAGTTCATGCGCTTAAGCTGGGGATGACTGTTTGCCAGCCGTTTCATAAATGCCTGCGGGGATTCGCCACGCATTGCCGCCCCAATCGCCTGAAGAAGAATGTTTGTGTTCCCGTTGTTGCCAAACATGCTCATGATCGGATTCATGCGCCGTCACCCCTTCTTGAAAGCATTTCCATCAGTTCTGCCCGGAAATCATCGAAGTCCTTCTTTGTGATGTACTCGGGAGTTGCCGGTGCGGTCTCCGTTTGAAGTTCAAAATGAGCGAACGCAATCGGTGCGCTTGAACCATTCGCGTCTTTGGAAACCACGTAAAATACAGCATCATCTTTATCCATGATGACCGCGCTGCTGCTTGGCGCCATTTTGGACTGAAACTCCCGTGCCCCTTCAATGCCTTGCACGTAGTCGATGTGCAAGGGTGGCGTGGGCATGACCGGCATGGGCGCACTCTGCTGCAGTTGCTGTAACTGGCCGATCTTCGATACGAGATCGTTTGCCTGCCTCTGGTAGCTTTCGAGGTTTGTCGGTGTGTACATATTCGTCCTTTCATTCCGGCCATTGCACTTTCCGCATGATATGGCCGCAGCCTACTCGCACGTCTGTGTATATTGGGATGTTCGCCTGTTTACACTTCTCGCAGAAGTACAGGTCCTCACTCAACATCCCATGCCGGTCTTCGTAATTGACCCAGTCATACCACGGATAGCTCAGGCTCTTCAGAAGTTCCACTTTAATCAGCGCGCAGCCCATGCCGCCGCCGTGGATGCGAATCTTCTTCTCGCCTTTGGCCTGCAACGCATGCAGCTCTGTCGCCGTGTACTCCGATTCAGACGGATAGTTGAACCACGGGAAGCCCATGTCGTTGAGATACTTGCACACGTTCTGTCTCCCGCTATAGACATTGTCCGCACCGCGATGTGCGTAATATCCCAGGCAGACGTCCACAGGATCATCCAGGAGATTCTGGAGCGCGTCCTTTGGAAGCACCGTGTCGTTATCGACCATCAGGACATAATCGTAGTTCCCATCAATCGCAATCTGTACAATATGGTTTCTGGCAGTAGCACAATCGTACCCTCTTACAAATCTGAAATCGGCGGTGCATCCGCTCTTGTCCAGATCCCATATTGCCTGATATGTATCAGGGAAGATATTCTCAAAGGTCGGTACTGCGATCAGGATTCTCGGCAAGCAAAAGCCTCCTCCCATTTCATGTCGCGGTACTTCCGGTAATATTCTTTCCGGTAGCACTTCGGGTCATTGACCCAATCTTTGAACCCGGCATAATGCACGATCGCCGGTCGGTCTGTGAATCCGTTGCAGTAGCATTCATTGAACCGGGCGTCCATCTTAATGAACTTCCGGGGAGCGCCGAATTTATTCCACGCATCCTGTTCAACGAACTTGGTGGACTCTGTGTTCAGCCATCGGATGATCTGGTCTTCGATATCCGTTTTCCTGATCGCGGAAAGGTTGAACATACAGACGCCGACGTTGAAGTAGTCCATTCCCCACGGCTTCCAGTAGTTGTTGTTCCGCTCCTCACAGGCGATGCACCACTTGCCGCCCATCTTGATATCCCACAGTTCGTCGATGTTGTCGACGACTATCGTGTCCACATCAAGCTGCAAAACCTTGTCGAGATCATCCGGCAGCAGTTTGCAGTAGCATGCCCTCACAAGCGCCATGTAGGTGAACTGCGACCGCATGTTCGGGCCGCCAGCGGGAAACCACTCTTGGCCCGAAACATTAATGGTCTCAATCAGAGGCGGCAGCTTCTCCGGGAACTTGTCATCCTCGATCAGGAAGTAAATCTTGTCCACGCTGGAATTGGCGATCAGCGACTTGGCCGCGACCACCATGTGCGGGTAAAGGTTCCGAGACCCGGAATAAACTGCCGCTCTCATTTAATCAGTCCCTTCTATCAGGTGGTGCCGCCAGCAGCGCTGGAAGCGACCAGGATACCGTTGGCCTTCTTCTGGATGACAAAGCAGTCATACAGCATACGGCCCTGGACAACATGACCGTCGATGTCGGGGTGATCCGGGATGATGCGCATGGTCTCGATCTTCTTCGGAGCCACGCAGGCGCCCTTCAGGACGATCATGTACAGAACGCCGTCGGGCATGTAGGAATCGGGAACCGGCACAATGTGCAGGCCGTCGAGCCTGCCGACTTCGCCGTTCACGACGATGTTCTTGGCAAGGCTCTCCAGGGTGGTGTTCGCGCCAACGATCTGGTCGGCGAGCTTGCACTTGATGTACTCGGTCTCCTTGATGAACAGGACGCGGTTCTTGCGGGGAACCAGGGCGTTGTTCATCTCAGCGTTGTGGGTCATCAGGGTCTCAAGGATGTTGCTCTTCGTGAGAGAAACATTGTACTTGAGGAAGCCGCCGCCGGTGGAGCCGAAACCGGTCACGCCGTTACCGGCAGCAATAGCAGCCAGACGATACTGGTCGACTTCGGGGATGACCGCTTCGCGGGTCTGGCGGGCAATGACCTTGCCTGCGGCCTTCTGCATCAGGATGGAGGTATTGTTCCTCTTGTCGATGCTGCCGTTGAAGGAACGGTCACGGTTGACCGTCAGTTCCTGGTAGGAATCGCCAAGTTCGGTCAGGGTGCCGAAACGGGAACCGTCGGTCTTATCCCAGTCGTAATCCTGCATGGGCAGGACGTCGATGCTGTTGATACGAACAGTGGCAACGCCGGTCCAGTCGTAGTCTTTCGAGAAAATGCCCTCGGTGAGGGACTCTTTATAGAATGCTTCCGCTACCTTGGGGGAGCATTTTGAAGCAAAATTAATTGCCATATCTTACACCTCAATCTATGCTGTCCCACCCTTCATCGAAAGCATCGCGGCCTGCAGAAGACCCGGCCGATTTGGTGCTTCCCGTGGAACGCGCTTTGTTTTTCTTCTGCTGTTTGACATCATCGAGTTCCTTCTGGAGCTTCTTGATGTCTTCTTTCATCTTCTTGTTTTCAAAATCGCGGTATGCCCCGAGGAGGTCCCCGCCGTTTTCGTTCACGGCTTCCCAGACTTCCTTCGGGATGTCCGTTGCCTGAACGTCCGGGTACGCTTTCAGGAAACGCTCCGTCTCCTGCCGCCCTTTCTCCTGGCGTGCCGCTTCAGGATCTGCACCGGTGGTTCCCGGCATGAAGTCCGTCCGCATCTTCACGGCCTGTGCCGCTGCCGCTGCCGGAGTAAGTTCCTCGCCTTTGGCTTCCGCTCTTGCCAGCAGGGTCCGAGTCCTGGTCTCATCAATCAGAGATTCGATGTCGCCGCCCCGTGCTTCTGCCAGCTCTGCCAGAAATCCTTCGTACATCCTGAGCCGCTGGACGTCGTCTTTGATGCCGTCCCACTTCTCGCGGATGCGGTCGTAGTCCATGCCCTTCTGGGCAAGCTGAACTACTTCGTCTCTGCCGACGCTCTTCTCTTCGCCGAGGTGCTTGAGAATAAACGATTCGCCCTGGTCGGAGCTTCCCTCGTCTCCCTTGCTCTCGCCTTCCGATCCTTCGTCGGCTTCTCCACCTTCGTTCCCGTCTGCTTCCTGCTGGTCTGCATCGGCTTCTGTCCCTTCGCTTTCCTCTTCAGTCTCCGGCTCTTCTAATTCCTCGTCTCCGCTGGGCTGGCCGTCGCCAAAGTCCATCGGTTCGTCGAAATTGTCCCAGCCTTCGTTGAATGCAGCCAACGTCTCGGCTGACATATCTTCCTGGTCGGTAAGCACGGTGGTGTTTTCGTCCATGAATAATCTCCCTTCCCCGCTGGTTTTGCGGTTCCGTGTGTTGTATTTCAAACAGGACTGGTCTGCCCTGAGTGATTCCTAAAAGAAAAAGGGATACCCGCAATCGCCATATAATGACGAGTGCCGATATCCCTATGGTTGGGGAGTTGCACCCTCCCGGCTCACAGGCCGGTAGCTGACGCTATTTAAGAATCTTCGCCGGGATTCCACCGACTAATGCACTCGCAGGTACATCTTCCGTCACTACTGCACCTGCTGCTACTGATGCTCCGTCGCCTATCGTTACGCCTCTGGTAACGATTACGCCAGCACCAAGCCAGACATCTTTGCCAATGACAATCGGGCTGATGATTCGTTCCCTCGTAACAAGATCGTGATCAACCGTCGCAAGTATTACGCCATGCCCGATTAAAGCATTGTCGCCTATCCAGATGCCGCCTTGGTCTTGAAACTGGCAGCCGCTGTTGATGTACACATTCTTCCCGAAGTGGATGTTCTTCCCGTAGTCGGTGTAGAACGGCTGGCTGATTACCAGATCGTCAGGCACTTCGTCGTCGATCAGGGTCTCGATATAACTCCTGATTTCTACCGGGTTCTTGTACCCTTCGTTCAGATCGCCGCAGATTATCCGCGCCCTGTAATAGTATTCCTCCATAAGCGCCGTCCTTTTTTGACCGGAGATTTCCACTCCCCTGCTTCCCTTCGCTTCCGCTCATGGAAGATATCCCGGATTTCCACCGGCCTGCTTCCTCTCAACAAACAACGGTTTCACCCGAAGGTAACGCACCCCGCCAGCAGTCGTGTTGTCACAGAAAGGAGGTCGAAGCACATGCAAGTTACCTGTATTGAATAACTACGCATCACATGTACCAATACCTGATTCTTCTTACCAACTTCCGGCAGCATCCGTCAATATGATATTCCTCGCACTACCACCTTTTTCTTTCCGTACCCGTGCTTTTTTCCCGTACCCCATGCTGCCATGTGCATTGCCGTGCCGAAACAAATGAGAGGTTTTATGGCTGTGAAAATCCTATGTATATACCTATCGCTCGACCGCCCGTACCTTTTTTCCAGGCCCGGGGCCGGGGGCGTACCAAAATCTTCCTGGCACTCCGGCGGCTGCAAAAAAACATTATCTTTTGCCGACAACATCATCACTCTTCTTCTTCAGATGGAAATGCTGTATGCTTCCACCACTCAGCAGAAGATCTCTTCCACAACTCAGAAGCTATCCCCCACTTACCCTACCAAAAGTACTGAGTCTCGCATAATACTTATTATGTGAGACTCGTTGCAGCAGCAAATCTTCGGCCAGCTCCCACCGTCATCGGCCATGCTCCAGTCATAAGCTCTGCTTATATCTCTGATGCTTTTGTATCTTGATAAGAAGTCTAATAGCATATCCCCTATTGGAAAGAGAGAGATAGTACATGATGAGTGGCAATGTATCAGATAAAGAAGATCTTTCATTCATAAGTTCTTATATTGCACAGGCAGTACTATCTGATATGACTGGGCAGTACTACAGTAAGGATATGGTATCAGATATTACATTTATCATATTAGATATTAATATTCATATCCTGATGAGAGATCATCTCCAGCAAGCTGGATATCATATATCACTCTGGATATGAACCCCAGCGGCCATGTGAGTATTACCCACAAATTGCACAAAAAAGAGCGGCCGGAATTGTGCAAACCGTAGAAGATTCACGCTGATGGGTCATTCCCATTGACAGGGGTATTACCCAGTGCTATATTGTGTACATCCGAACCACACACACGGCCGAGCCGAAGACATCGGACGGCAGCCCACAAGGGCAGAAAGGAACACACAATGATCCCTGAAGAAATCATCAAGGCCCTGCGCATCTGCTCAAACGGAAAGAACGAAGACGGCTCCTGCACCTGCCATGACTGCCCGTACTTCTGCCGCGAATGCAACGCTGGCGAGGACGTCATGACAGACGCTGCCGAGCTGATCGAGACCCTGCAGAAAATGGTCGACGCGGAGCAGCGTGCGCGTCAGGATATGACCTGCCGCGCCATGGACGCCGAGGCCAAGATCGCGTCCCTGAAGAAGACTACCAGAGCCCGCGCCGTCAAACACGGCGATGACGAGACAATCTTCGAGTACGACAACGTCCTCGAGATCACGGCCTACACCGCCAAAGACATGGGCTACTGCAAGCGGCTGTGGCTCGACGACGGAAGAGCCGTTGACTTCTGGGCTTCGGACTGGTCGGTTCAGCAGCTCGGCTGGGTCGAAGTATAAGAAGGCACCACCCGCCTGACGATGGCCTGATGGTTACAGGCCGAAACCACCCGGCAAACTGCTGGGGCGGTCGCGGGAAACCGCAATACACACACAACTTGAAAGGAGCACACACAATGGAAACCAGAACACTAAATGCAACAATCAAATCTATTGAGCATTACAGCTCCGTCTACGATGTCTATCTCAACTATTTCACGGACGAGATGGTTGATCTCACCGAGGACCAGCGTGATGAGCTTCAGGGCGTCGATGACTACGAGGACTTCGGCTACACCGTCATCAATGACGACACCCTGGTCTTGGACGAGGGCGGCTCCGTGATTGAGGTCATGCCGCTGCAGGAGTTCTTCAACCGCACGATGGACTATCTGAAAGGAGCAGAATAATGAACGAAAGATTCAACGAGTACTACAGAGATTTCTTCAGCGGCTGCAGCGCAATTCTCACCAGGTATGAAGATGGCAATGCACATCTCGTGGTATTCAACAGAAACGGAAACATGACTCATCGGAAGACCTACAAGACCTACAGGGGTGCACGGATTGCCATGGGTCGCATGGGCGACGGCTGGTACATCGTATAAGGGGGGAGCTGCGATGATGTACTTCCTGCAGATGATCCTGATTCTGCTCTTTGATTACGAGCAGTATGAATGATTGACAGAGAGGAGAACGGAATGATATGATAGAGCATCTCACACCGAAGGGAGCACAGGCCATGGCAGATACGAAAGCACACGCAGCATGGCAAAAAGAGAACACCGTGATGGTTTCAGTCAGGCTTCAGAAGAGCACAGATTCAGACATTCTGGAGTTCCTGGACGGCAAGTCCAAACAGGCCGTGATTAAAGAAGCACTCAGAGAATACATGAAGAGCCGCCCCGAATAGGGCGGCTCTTCTGTTAGTTAGCATTTTAGTTAGCAAAATGCTGCGAGAATTGCCACGCAGACTATCTGTTAAAGCTCGCAGAACAGAGATAAATCACGCAGCAAAAACAGCAAAAAGCCCAGTAAATACTGAAAAACCGCCATTTTCAGGCGGTTTTCAGATGGTGCCGGTGGTGGGACTCGAACTTGCCGAAGAAATGCCGCAAAACCCCAGTAATTACTGGGCTGTTTCAGATGCAGTTAGCATTTTAGTTAGCATTTTGGGCGGCGGTTTCGCTCTTCTGAAAGAACGATTTCACTTTCTCCTGTGCTTCAAGCTCGCTTACAGCGGCCAGTTTGATATAGATTTTGTGCATCGTCTGGAAGTCTTCCCAGCCGCCCCATGACATGAGCTGCCGTTCGTTTATGCCCCTATCATAGCACAGGCTGGCAAAAGATCTCCTGAGTCCGTGGTTTCCTGTTTCGGTAACTCCAGCTCGCCTGCAAGTCCGCTTGGCATCGTCCAGCAGGGTGTTGGTTCCCTGCGTAACAACCAGCCCTGTCCGCAGCTTCTTTGGAACGGCAGCTAATGCGTCGTGCAGTTGCGGTATCATGATTGGAACTGCTCGAGTCGAAGATTCCGTCTTGTTCGTCTTCTTCATGACATTGCCAGCAGGCCCTCGTACCATGGCACCGTGGACAGTAATCAGATCCCTGTCCAAATCAACATGATCCCATGTCAGGCCTTTGACTTCAGACAGCCTGAGTCCGTGCAGCTCCAGCAGCAGACCGATTTCGTATGATCTCCCCTTTGCCGCTTCGCAGAACTTCAGGATCTCGTCCGGCTGCAGAAAAGAAAGCTCGTTCTGCGGAACCTTTGCCAGCTTCACATGGGGAACTGGGTATCCTGCCGCTTCTGCCGCTGGCCTGATGAATGCCCAGATGTTCTTGACATACTTTTCGGATACTTCCCCCAGCTCGTCATTGATAAGCTGCTGCCAGTCTATCTGCGGCAGCTTTTTATTTTGGTAATCTTTGAATCGTCTGCTGCAGTAGCTCTTGTACGAACGCACCGTGGCCGGAGACAGGCTCGCCTTGTTTCGTTCAATGTAGCTCTCGCACGCTTCCAGAAGAGTTGTGTTCTTCGCACTCTTCGGTATCTTCACTCGCAGTCCGTTGAGATACTCTGCCTTAATCAGATTTGCGGCATTCGTGCATTCGGTTTCCGTTCTGCCGGTCACAGGGATAGATTCGCCGTCCAGCCGTAGCTGGATAAACCAAGTGCCGCTCTTCAGTTTTCTGGCTTTCGGAACTTTCATGCTCCTCTCCTCAGCCCTGGTTCAATATCCATAATGTCCTTGGTGCCAAACAAATCATCGTTTGCCATGTGGACGATCTCGTGCTCGTAACTATCCAGCCAATGCTCAAAGTCATAGTCGCTGTTCAGATACAGCGTATAGGTCATGCCGTCAGGATTCAGCCGAACAAATGCTGGTATCGGTACTCCGAACGGCAGGACTTTGACATAGTAGTCTCTGTCTTCAAGTGGTAGGGTCATTGCTCATCCCTCGTTCATGGATTCCATAAGTTTTGCCAAGCGCCGGACTTGTTCCGGCGTATTTTTTGCACTTACACGCAGCAAAGCTCGGAGATCTTCACGATCTCTCAGCACCTGCAGCACATCAACAAGCTCATCCTGCTCATCTCGTTCTGGGCTGTCAGATTTGCATATCAGATAATCCACAGAGCAGCCGTAGAAGTCTGCGAACTTGACCAGAACTTCAGAGTTCATTTCGCGATCTTCTTTTTCATAGCTGATGTATGTGGTGTACGGCATGCCGATCTCCTCTGCCGCTTGCTTCATGTTCCAGCCCATCAGCAGCCGCAGATCTCGTAGTCTGTTCATGGCATTACCCCCTTTGTATATATTATTACACAAAAGCGGCAATAAAGCAACAAGCAATTACACGGATTTGGTAGTTTTTTCTAAATTGCGATACACTCTGCGTGTATTTTTCTACTTGCTTTTATACCACGAGTATAATATACTGTGTGCAGATACACCGAGAGTGTATCGCCTGAAAGGAGGTGCCAAATGAAGTATCCGAACATTGCAGCCGAGCGAGCACGCAACGGCATGACAATGGACGAGCTTGCAGCCCATCTCGGCGTAACCAGAAAAACGATCTACAACTGGATTGATGCCGGGAAGATCCCGCAGGGGAAACTCGCTGCCATGGCAGAGCTGTTCGGTGTAAGTGCCGATTATCTGCTTGGCCGTTCAACCGAATGATACCGCAAACCCTGTACCAAAATTTACCCTGCATTAGAGGTACGCACACATGAAGCACTTAGGTGACATCACACAACTCTCTGGCTACGAACTCCCTGTTGTTGACTGCTTAGTGGGCGGTAGCCCCTGTCAGGATCTCAGCGTGGCTGGAAAGCGAGCAGGCCTTGACGGCGAACGATCTGGCCTGTTCATGGAACAAATCAGACTTGTAAAGGAGATGAGAGAAAAAGATGGACGATCTGGAAGGTCAGGTTACCTGGTTCGACCTCGGTATCTCATTTGGGAAAATGTCCCCGGAGCTTTCAGCTCCAAAAACGGAGAAGACTTCCAAGCCGTCCTTGAAGAAATCGTCAAAGTCGTCTGCTCAGAAGTTCCCCCTGTTCCTATCCCTGAAAAGGGATGGCCAAAAGCAGGATGCATCAGCGGAATGGGTGACAGCGGAAGCCCCTTTTCCATCGCTTGGAGATTACACGATGCTCAGTTTTGGGGAGTGCCCCAGAGAAGAAAACGCATCTCGCTTGTCGCAGATTTTGGAGGATTCAGTTCCCCAGAAATACTCTTTGAGCGTCAAGGCCTGTCAGGGAATCCTCAGCCGTGCGGCACGCAGGGGCAAGGAGCTGCCGCCGGAGCTGAAAGCCGCCTTGGAACAGCAAGCGGCATTGTAAGCAAAGGCAACGGAGAAACATTCCTGTCCGAAGAGCAGCATATGTCTTTGTCCACAGGCGGCGGTCAGGCTGGCCAAGGATATCCATGTGCAATGGTGAAGCAGCCAATTCTTCTTGAAAGCAATCAAAACCACGCTACGGTGCAGACGGACGGAGTATCAACAGCTCTACCCGCTGCGATGGGAATGGGCGGCAATGTCATGGATGTAAGTGTTGACAAAACGGCAACAGTAAGAGCACAGGATCACGGCCATCCCCCATCCGTGCTGCAAAGGCGGTTCTCAAATGTGACTGTATCTGACGGAGAAGTCAGCCCCACGATTGAAGCTGGAGCTGGAGAAGGCGGTAACAATCTGCCGATGATCCTTGCAGGAACATTCAACCAGATCAGCCAGAGCGCCGGATACAAAGAAGACGATGTTTCCGTAAGCGTCACAGTAGCTGGCGGTTCTTACGGCGGCTGCGGCGGTGCCGGATATCAGCAGGGCTACTGCTTTGATAGACCAAGAGTCAGCAAACAGACTTGCGCTTTCCATCTTACTCAAGATCCGATCTCAAGTGGTGACGCTACTCCCTGCATTTCTCAGGGCAGCACAAACGGATGTGCAACTGTTGGAGTTGCCTATTACACAACAAGCAAGGCTTCATATCACACGAAAGCCGAAGAGAACATAGTTGGTTCCCTTGTTGCAACAGATTACAAAGATCCGCCAATTGTGACGGCTGTTGATTGCAGAAACGGCTTTGAGAGCATCAGCGCAAGCGGCTCACTCCAATCTGCAGCAGGTCACAATCTGAACAGCAACAACGTCTGCCGAGTTAACAGCATCTTGCGCCGATTAACGCCTTTAGAGTGTGAGCGTCTGCAAGGCGTGCCAGACAATTGGAGCAAATATGGCATTAATGAGAAAGGCGAAGTGTATGAACTTCCAGACTCGGCAAGATACAAACTCCAAGGTAACGGAATAGCAACCCCATTTTGGAAATGGATGATGAAACGGATCTCTGCCCAGTACGAACGCACGCCAACACTCGGCAGCCTATTCGACGGCCAGGCCACTTTCCCCATGATCTGGGAAAGCATCAACGGCAAAGGATCTGCTCTCTGGTCAAGTGAGATAGAGAAGCATGCCATCGCCGTGGCGAAGTACCATTTCCCTGAAGAATAACGCACACGAAAGGAGAACACACAATGTCCATTCTGATAACAATCCCTGCAGACCATGTCTGTATACCCCTTGAGGAATACAACGCCTTACACGAGCGTTTAAACAGCCTTAAAGAGGACTTCCATGACCAGCTCCGAGATCAGGCTGAACTCATTAAGCGTCTGAACTGGACGATTGAAGAAAAGAACGACATCATCGGCGATATGACTGACGATCTGGAAGATCTCAGGAAGCAGCTCGCCGATACCGCCTACAAGCACTTCACCGCCAACGAGAAGATCCTGTCATTGCAGCAGGAGATCGCCATGCTGAACGATGAACTGTGCAAAACCGATACCATCAAGGAGATATCAAATGCCGAAATTGAAAGAGCCGAAAAAGCCCTTTGAGGAGATCGTCCGGCTGCTGAAAGCATACGATCTCGGCTCGTACCGAAAGTTGGCCGATGTGATCTACCGCAGCGACTATACCGCTGGCAGCAGGCTTAGAAACCCAGGGGATCTCACCCTGAGCGAGCTTGCGATGATCTGCAAGAACGGCCATATCCCTGCGGACGAAATAAGGGAGGCGATCAAGTTCTCATGATGACCGATTGGCAGAAAGCATACTACAAAGATACCATCTACACACATCTGGACTCCATCGCAGAGCGCGTCTGCACTTTCTGCAAGTGGAAGTCCGAGTACAAAGATCCTGACGATCTTGAAAAGGCCAAGTGCAGCACATGTAAGATCTTTGAGATGGTTGAAGATGTAAAGGAGGAAATAGATGAACTTTGATACAGGAGTATCACGCTACATCATCGGCGTCGGCACCGTAAAGAACTACTTCCCGGTGGATCACCGTGGGAACGAATACACCGTGTGCGAGCATTGCGATTTCTACATCATGCGGAACAGGCGCTGTGCTCTGACGAACGAGCTCCTGCCGTTCCCGACAACGGCCAGAGGCCGCGAATGCCCACTCGTGCTCCAGAAGGGAGAAGACGATGGCTGATAATTACTTTGTTCAACTGAACTCCGTCAATGTCAGCGGAAAGACGGAGAAGAAGAACGGCCTGACCTATCTCTCGTGGGCATGGGCATGGGGCGAAGTGAAGAAGCTCTATCCTGAAGCAACCTACACGATCTACGAGAACGCAGACGGCTGGTTCTACCACACAGATGGGAAGACTTGCTGGGTGAAGACAGGGGTAACTGTCAACGGCATCGAGCACATCGAATATCTTCCTGTGATGGATTTCAAGAACCGCAGCATTCCTGCTGACTTGGTAACGAGCTTCGATGTCAACAAAACCATCCAGCGTTCCCTGACGAAAGCGGTTGCTCGGCACGGACTCGGCCTGTATGTCTACGCAGGCGAAGATCTCCCAGAGGGCGAAACCGAAGAGCCGCCGAAGAAAGCAGCGGCCAAAGAACTCACTTTCAAGTGCTCACGCTGTGGGCAAACCATTGAGCCGTACTACAACGGCGACGGAGTGGAAATCACACCGGCAAAGCATGCAGCCGGAAGCAAAGCGAAGTTCGGCAAAGTCTTTTGCCTGGACTGCATCAACGAATACATCAACGGAGGTATAAAGAATGCTTAATGTTTGGACAGGCATCGGTCGCCTGAAAGCAAAGCCTGAACTCAGGACTACCAACGAAAGCGGCAAGAGCGTCTGCAGCTTCACGCTGGCCGTGCAGCGGGATGTCAACCGCCAGTCTGGCGAGAGAGATGTGGACTGGATTAACTGCGTGGCGTGGGGCACCACAGCCGAGCACATCAGCCGCTACTTCGACAAGGGAGATCCCATCGTGGTCATCGGTCGCCTGACTACCCGGCAATGGGAAGACATACACAAGCAGACCAGAACCGCAACGGAAGTGGTTGTAGACCATTGGTACTACAGCATCCGGCAGAAGGATCGCAGCCCCGGCGTCACGGTTGACGAAAACGCAGGAAGTGCTCCGTCCAGGCCTCGGTCAAACAGGCAGGCTCGCTTCACGGAGATCGCCGATGACGAAGAGCTTCCGTTCTGAGCCGCCCACTCTGGAAGCGGTCATTGCTTATGCCGAAGAGATCAACAGCCCCTCTGATCCTCTGAAGTTCTATCTTCATTACTCCAACAAGGAGTGGAGAACAAGGGATGAGCCGATCCGTGACTGGAAAGCTCTCTTCCGCTACTGGACGGCAGAAGATCGGAAGAAGCCGAAGCAGACCGTTTCCGCTGCGGAATACCATGCCAGAATGAAGCAGATCGACCCTGAGAAGCTGAAGTACATCTGCGAAGTGTTCGGCATTGATTACGAAGAGGTGATTTCACAATGTACTATCTCGGAATAGATCCCGGTGTGTCCGGCGCGTTCGCTCTTCTGGAGAACACCGAAGTGCAGCTCGTCAGCCCATTTGATGAAAGCGTGTTCCTTGATACCATCGCATTTCTCTCCAAAGAGCAGCAGGCTACCAAGTGCTGCATCGAAAAAGTTGGTGCCATGCACGGGCAGGGAGTGACGAGCATGTTCACTTTCGGAATGAACTACGGCTGGCTGAAAGGAGTCCTGGACCTCGGAGAAATCGCATATCAGGAGATCCCGCCGAAGACATGGAAGAAAGAATTCTCCCTAAACTCGGACAAGGCAAACTCCATTGAAGTCTGCAGACGGCTGTTCCCTGGTACCAGCCTGTTACGCACACCGAAATGCAAGAAGCCGCACGACGGCATTGCCGAAGCTCTGCTCATGGCAGAGTACGCAAGAAGAAAACTCTAACACACAAAGGAGACGCACAACATGTCCACAAAACCTATTTTAAGACTTGACCCGAGCATCTTTAACTACACACAGTTTGAGCTGGATCTCCGTAAAAAGATGGCAAAAGAGAATCTGACCATCTACTCCGTATCCACAAAGGTTCTCTATCGTAGCGAACCGTATCTCAGCGGAGTTCTCCGCAGGAAGAACATGCCGACTCCTGTCATGTTCGCTCTGTGCGACAGATTCGGACTCAGGGCAAAGGATTACGAGATTGTTCAGGAACCCGTAATTGAAGACAAGCCGTTGAAGTGTGAGGGCTGGACGGGCGAGATCTCTGTTAATCTGAATGCCAACGCTGCAGCCGTCACGATCTTCAAGGACGGCATCGAAAAAGTCAGAGGTCGTGCGATCATTTTCAACACCAGCGATTCCGGCATCATGCAGGCAATCAGCTATGCCGCACACATGGCATATAAGCTCATGCAGCAACGGGAACTTGAGGAGTAAGCCATGCAGAACTATGAAGAATATCGCGATCATGTTGGTATCACGCAGTCCATCATGGTATCTCTGCTCAGGCCGTACTTCCCTTCTTTCACCAAGTCCATCGCAGCCATCTGCAACAAGCCGCACAAGTACGGAGTTTCCCTTTGCCCTGAAGCCGAAGCCGTCCTGATCGAAACATTCGGCCCCGGCCCCGGGCTGGCTCACCCTGATGCCGATTGCGATCTGCCCATGCCGAAACGCAGGCGGGAGAACCGCACTCGTGGGAACAGGATCACGGTCTGGATGAACGATGAACTCTATCTCCGGCTGATAAGCCTGAAGACGACAAACGAGTTCCCCAGCATTCAGGCGTTGGCCGAAGCCGCTCTGCGTGACTTCATTGAGAGGGCAAGCTATGCCGAAAGCAATTACTGACCGAGAGTTCGGCGACATCAAAATCTGCCCTGTCTGCGGCAAACGCTTCAATGTCTTCTGCTACGAAGATTGGGTGTACCGCAAGGACATGTCCGAGAAGACAGGCAAGGATGCCAGAAGCAAACGGCTGCTCTTCTGCTCGTGGGGATGCCTGCGGAAGTGGGAGAAGCAGCGGGAAGAAGAGATGAAAGCTCGCAGGAGAAAACGCTATCTCGGAAGAGAGTAATAAAAAGTGCCGCCCCGGCACACACACAAATCGGGGCGGCTGTATCTGAGACGCACACACTCAGAACACACGAAAGGAGTATACCACATGGAAGAACTATTTGCAAGCTATGAAGCTCAGGAGCGTGAACTGCTCTGGAAGCACCGCTGGGTAGGCTTGTTCTACAACTACCTGATCGCCGGATTGACAGTTGCCCTGTTTGCATCTTTCATCAAGTGGGCAATCGACATCAAGATCGACCGACAGGCATCGGATCGTGCCGCTGCCGCTCTTGCGAACTATCAGGCCGAGCAGAAGGCTGCTGCGGAGGAAGAAGCCAAAGCCAAGGAGCTGCTGGCAAGAATAGACGCAAACCAACAAATAGAGGAAGCGAAGACCGTAGCGAAGGCAATCTATGGGATCAGAAATTTCATAGATAAATATTGCTACTCGAACGACGACATCGAGACCTATGTATGGTGCATGCTCAACCGGGCAGACTACTCAGGGGACGATCTCGAGCATGTAATCTCGGCGGCCGGGCAGTTCCTCGGTTACAGCGACAGCAATCCCATCGTGAAGGATTACTACGACATTGCTCTGCGCCTTGTGAAAGAATGGCACGAGAATGAGATCCGGCCGGTCGCATCGGACTACATCTTTGCGGAGCTTGATGTCGACGGCGTCTGGCTGAGGAATCAGTACAAGGCTGACGGCTATACGCGCAGGTGGC
>Ga0310690_10004920_pt1 | contig 18541 bp, 16 predicted proteins | sample AusTroGonzalo_MG_2_FD_207661 | JGI IMG/M metagenome (GOLD analysis project Ga0310690, IMG submission 207661) | Bovine rumen microbial communities from tropical cattle in Woodstock, Queensland, Australia - Gonzalo_04 (v2) (version 2) | ecosystem: Host-associated > Mammals > Digestive system >...
TTTTTCGAGTTTTTACTGCCCATTTTACTGCCCAATTTACTGCCCAAAGCCGTTTTTGAGGCGAAAAGTACGGTCGGAGCGGGCACGAAAAAACGCCTTTCAAAGGGTGTTCAAAGGCCCTTCAAAAGGCGTGGTGGTGTATCATTTTGCTGGGGGTCGGCAAAATGGTCTAAAAGCCTATAAAATCAAGGAATTTTGTCGTTTTTAAGTCGGAAAATTAAACCTTTGGCAGCTCCAATTAAACTTCTGGCCACGAAACAGGCTCCGTTCCCCGGCATCCATTAAAGCAAAATTAAAGCAGATTGTACTTTTCAATTTTCGGCGTTTTTGTCTAACTCCCACAAAATCAAAGAAAAGCATTTTTTATTTTTGTATTTTTCATTTTTATGCCCTTAGATGTGGTACTCGAGTTTGCCGCTGACACGCGCCCTGATGTCGCCTGAACCGGCAATATCGGCTTCAAGGTTCTCGATAGCGCAGAACAGATTCAAGTCACCGGAGCCAGCCACGCTGGCCTCGGCCCTGCGTACCGTGCCCACAGTCACTCTCAAGTCGCCAGAACCGGCAACCGTAGCATCCAGATTGTCTGCAATCAATTGATTACAGACCAAATCGCCCGAGCCAGACACGGTCAAGTCAATCTCCTGAACGGTGACCATCTCGTTGAAGACAATGTCACCCGAGCCAGCCAGGTTGACATCCATCTCCTCGCCTTCCAACGGGCTGAGCACATTGATCGTGCCGCTACCCGCAAGGTCGATATCCTCCAGACGTGGTGCCGTAACGTCGATGACAAACGTCGTCGCACGTAGGTTTACGGTTTTATGTTCTTTCTGCCGCTTCAGAAACAAGGTGTTATCATCCACCTCTACATCAAGGTATTCCAAGATATTCTCGTCCACGCGGATGGTGCAGGTATAGTCGTCGGCGACGGTGAAGTTGACCGTAGCGGGAAGCGCCACCGACAAGTCCTCGAAAGCGCTCACATCATAGTCGCGCGTCACGATGTTACCGTCACCTTTGATGGTCTTGCCGCCCAGCGACTCCCCGTCGATACTGATGTTGCACGAAACGAGTGCCATGCAGATGATGGCGACCGCATTGATTAAAAGATGTCTTTTCATTGTGTTAGTTTTAGTCAGTTTTTTGTATGACGAAATTCTACTGAAAAAGTTACATGATAGTAGAAATTTCTATTCTTACTTGGAGAACATCACTTTTTCGCTATTGAACATTCGCGTGAGCAACCAAATGCCCAACACCGTATAGCAAGCATTGGCGGCAATAGTAATGATGATTGGCAATAATTGGGCTTCATGGGCAAAAACCTGTGACATAGAAAGCACACTATTGTATATTGGAATCAAGTAATAGGCAAGACTATCCACCTTGGTACCCGACATCATCGGTATCATACCAACCAACATCACCACAAGCATTAAAGGAACCATGACCGCTGAAGCCGCCTTTACAGATTTTGCCTTGGCCGAGATAATGGAAGTAATCGAGACAAGAATAAGCACCGTACTGAAAATCAGTAGCAAAAGCACCACATAATCCGACACTTGATAAATATTGGCATCCAAGCCAAGTTCATCGGCATGAATCAATTTAGGCAAAGAAAACATCATCCCCAAGAAACTCGACAAACCACTGAGCATGGCAAAGAATGAAAGGCTCAGCACCTTGCCCAATGCCAATTCGCGACGCTTCAATGGTGTCACCAACAGAGTTGCGATAGTGCCACGTTCCTTTTCGCCCGCAATAGAAGGCGGAGCTAACGACATGCAACCTGAGAATGCCATCAGCAAAAGCAGCATGGGGATCAGTTCGCTGAAGAAATTGCCTACGACATCCTCGTTCGAGGCAAGGTCATACACAGCCGAACCATCCTCCGAATTGTTGATGTCAAAACGGTTGCAGATAGTGCTTTCGTATATGTCCAGTGCCTTACTCACCATCGAATAAGCCTGCTGCGACAATTCAGAAGCAGAATTGTAGAGCAGCTGCACATTGGGTGCCTTTTGATGTCCACAAGTCGGATCATATTGAGCAGTCAGCGAGTCGAAACCTTCGGGGAAAATCAGGAAAACGAACTTGCTGTCCTTCAATGTAAGTTCTTTACGAAGCTCTTCCTCATTCAAGTTATCTGTCACCATTTCAAAAGGCAAGGCTTCCAAAACGGGGCGCACACTTTCAGGCATGTTTTCCACATACACTGTAGCGGTTCCCTCATCCTTGGATTTCATGAAGTTGTTGCCCATGAAGGAATATATGAGATAAATCATCAGACCTGGCATGATGACGGTGGTCATCAGCATAGTACGGTCGCCAAAGAAGCGAGCACATTCCTTCTTAATAATAGTTAAAGTATTGTTTTTCATCACTCTACTCCTCCTTTCTTTTCCTTATAAATATCAAAGAAACGGTCTTCAAGTGACTGTCCACCACAGATACTCTCCAGGGTACCACAATGCGTCAGTTGTCCGTCGATGATGATGCCAACGCGATCGCAAAGCTTCTCTACAAGACTGAAAATATGGGTAGACAGGACGATGGTCTTTCCTTGCTCGCGCAGTTCCTGAAGATAATCTGTGACGACACGGGCAGTGAGCACGTCCAAGCCATTGGTCGGTTCATCGAAGATGACGAACTCTGGATCGTGTACCAACGAGACCACAAGCGAAGTCTTTTGTTTCATACCCGTGGAGAGATCGGCCACTTTGACTTCAGCGAAACGATCGATGCCAAAACGCTCAAACAATTTGGCTTTACGTTCTGCTATGACATCGGGAGCTATGCCGTACAGTTGTGAGAAGAAATCAAACAAATAATTGGGTGTAAAGAAGTCTTCCAATTTCAATTCTGAAGTCAAGAAACCGATTTTAGCCCGCACCTGCTCTGGCTGGTTTACAATGGAGCAACCATCAATGAAAGCGTCGCCCTTGTCGGGCACGATGAGGGTGGCGAGCATACGCAAGGTAGTGGTCTTACCTGCGCCATTGGGACCCAACAGCCCAAAAATTTCGCCCTTATTGGCGGTGAACGAGAGATTATCGACTGCGACAATCTCTTTTCTTTCTGTCCTTTCTATTTTCTGTTGTTTGCGCGAGAGCTGAAAGGTCTTGCTAAGGCTCTCTACACTAAGTATTTCACTCATAATATCATCTTAATTTATTCAAAAGTAATAACCGATGGTGAAACTGCCGGCATGAATTTTAGCGTTGGGAGCTCCTTCTCCGACAAACATCGGATTAAGTTGATAGCGTCGGCCACCCGTAATCCTCACCTTGCCGACACGGAAGCCGACCGCCCAATCGATGCCATATTGGTTGGGGTCGATGCTCAACTCAGGTGCCTCTTCGAATTTCGTGCTCAGGACACGCCCATAAAAGCCGCCCAGTTCAACAAAAAGTTCTACACCTGGAGCTCCTCCAATATTCACCAGAAGATTGACAGGGACTAGAAGCGACTGCTGTTGATATGGCAGATAGGCATTGAACAAGTCGCTTTCGTCAGGATATTTCGCCCTAAGCAATTCATACTGCGCTCCCGTTTCCAAGGCGAAATGGGAGTTCAGACGAATCTGCGCCATCAGTCCCGCATTGACACCATAGCGGTTTTTCCCAATGATTCCAGCATTGGGGAAGGCAATGTTTCCATTGACCAACGACACCGTCGGCACGATCTCAAACGTTTTTTTCTTGCCACTATGGAGAGGAGAAACCTTCCCCGAAGGGGCAAAGTCTTCATCCGTGGCACAACGCATCGTTACATCGGCAAGATAATCGGTGATCCTATCAAGACCTTCGTAGTCAATAAGTTCCGCGTCGTCTTCAGGCTTATGGTAGGGTGACTTCAGTCCAGTAGAGACATAAAAGGTGGCCACGCCTTTCTTTGCAAAGCCTTCGGTGTCGGTGGCGCCCAAGATGGAGGTCTCGAAATCCTTGAGGCTGATGGCCATATTCATCCTTTGGGCCTCCTCACGGAGCAGACGGTCTCCGTCCTTGATGGTCGCCACGCCCTCAAAGCGCAGCGTTTTGCCCTTCGCAAGCCAGCCCACCATGTCGATGCTCATCATCAGCTTGACTTTCGACAAATCCAACGTCCGCGAAAGGTAATTCGATCCCCAGAGACCGATCTCTTCGGCATCGAAGGCAGCCACGATGACACTGCGCTTCAATTGGCTTTGCTGGGCTTGCAGGATACGAGCCATTTCTATGATGGTCGCCGTACCGGAAGCGTTGTCGTCGGCCCCGTTATAAATTTCATCGTTCATCACGCCAAGATGGTCGTAATGCGCACCGATGATGATGTACTCATCCTTCAAGACAGGGTCGTTTCCGGGAATGAAGCCGACCACGTTCTTATAGGTATTACCGTTCCTTTCAAAAGGCTGATACCAGCCTCCCTCGAAAAACGGTTGGAGTCCAATTTCCTCGAACTGAGCGACAATGTAGGCTGCCGCCTTGGCTGCATCCTCACTGCCTGCCTTACGACCGCGCAGGGAGTCGCCCGCCAAGGTATAAACATGGCGGGTCAGACGATCCTGCTGGGTTTGGGCGAAGGTGATGCTGCCGATAAACAGCAGCAAGCATGTAATGAGTATTCTGTTGGTTTTCATTGTATTATGTATTTGTTGTTTATTAAGTTTCCCGCTTCGCGGGAATGGAGGTCACATGTTAGTTATTAAGCGGCGGCTGGTGACATTTACAATGCGTAAGCACTATTTGCCGCCGCATTAAACTCTAACCTGTCCTCCATTCCCGCAGGGAATCTCCTACATCTTTATCTCCTCCAGTCCAATGCCCAAGAGCTTCATCTTCTTAATCACCTCGGGCAGTTCCTTCTCGAGGAACTCCTCGCGCATCTGCTTGAGGACGATATCCTTGGCTTCGGCGGAGATGAAATAGCCGATGCCGCGCTTATTGTAGATGATGCCTGCCGCCGTCATGGTCTCATAGGAGCGCATGATGGTGTTGGGGTTCACGCCAAGTTGGATGCCGTAGTCGCGCACCGAGAGGATGCGGTCGTCGGCCTTCAGTTCGCCGCGCAGGATCTGCTCATAGAGCTGCGAGCAAATCTGCAAGTATATGGGTTTGTGTGCATTGAATTCCATGGTTTAGTATTTTTGGGTTTTAAGTTTGAAAAACAAGCCGACGTAAAGACCGACGGTGAGGATTGTATTCAAGATATTACTATAGGTCATCGCTCCACGAGCAAAGTCGATGAGATCTCCGGCGTCTGCCGAAACGCCCAGAGACGCCTCGCTCATCCAAGGGTAGATGCCTTTGGAGACAAAGAATACCTGCATAATCAAGGAGATGACGTAGGAGACGCCAATCATCACGGCTAAGGTCTTAGCCGTCTTGTGGGTCTTGAAGAGCAGATTGCCGAACATGAAGAGTCCGAGGGAGAAAAACGAACCGATGATGATGCTATAGTTATATGTCGGGCCCAACACGTTCATGACATTCTGGAAAGCCACGAAGCCCTCGTCCGACATGTCCTCTTCGGCAAGTTCACCTATCTCCATAAAGAAATCATGCATCATGCCGGAGAATCCAAAGTGTCTGATGTAATGGTCAAAGCCTCCAAAAGGCAACAACGTAAGGAGTGAATCGACGGCCCATGAGCCGAAGACAACGACCACAGGAGTCAGCAGGCAGAAGAGCACATAACTACAGTATTTCTCGAGGTTGGAAGCAGGAAGCATGGCGAATCGCACACCCTCACGGGATAGGTTGATGTCGCCAAATGCCTTTGCCGGAACCAGAATGATAGCCAATAACGTGGATAGATAGATGACCATATAACGAGGCATGGTTGGCATGGTGAAGCCGAAGATAAGTGTCAACAGCCACAGCACCAGATTCAATCCGCAGAGAATGGCGAGGGTGAGACCGAAGTTGCGGATGTATTTCTTGCCATCAAAGGCGAGAAGCTTTCCGAACCGATTGATATCAAATGTGTTGTTCATAATCAGTATTTTTGCGTTTTGATTTTACGATAGGTTAGGATATAGAACACTATGGCCATGCAGAACATAAAAGCATCATTAAGCCATATCAAAGTCACCGGGTTGGACAAGTTGCACTCCCACTGAGCGTACTTCTCAAAGAAGTCGAACAGTTGCAGAATCATCGTGATGGCAAAGATGATGAGCATCCCCCATGCGACGGTCTTCCCTGCCTTGCGTCTCTTGAAAACCATGTTGCCATACAGGAAGATGGAAGAAAACATCATGATAGCGCAGGCAACGGAGATGATGAACAGTCCCAACTTGGACTTCGGCAGCGCCACAAAGAAATAAGTGAATCCACCGAAAGGCAACAAATAGAGGAGGCTATCAATGGCCCAACTACCCAACCCAACAATCAAGGGGGTGAGAACGGAGCAGTAAAACACCATGCTAAGGAATTTCTCAAGGTTGGTGGCAGGCAACATGGCGAAGCCTACCCCTTCACGCGAAAGGTTGGCATTGCCATAGACCTTGGAAGGCACAAACATCAGCACAGAGAAGACCAAGGCAGCAATAATGCCGGCTCTTGAGCCATTGTCCATGTTGATGTCGAAGATGAGCGTCATTATCCAGAATAAGATCGGGATGCAGCTCCACACAATCAAGGAGATGCCGAAATTCCGGAAATAATCCTTCCAGTCCTTCGCCAGCACCTGACCGAAACGTTTGAAATCAAATGTCTTATTCATGACACAGCCCTTTCTCAAGCAAAGAGTTGTTTGATGGTTTCCTTGTTTTTCATCACGGTGTTGAACAGCACCTCAATGCTGACCTTGCTGTCCATGCCCTCGGTGTTGCGGAAGACGTTGACATAGCCGCCAGGAATCATCTCGCTATAGAGCGCGGTGTCGTCCTTCTCCATGCCGTAGTCGAAGTAGAGCTTGTCGGTGATTTCGCGGAACGAGGCCTTCAGCAGCACCTCGTCGTGGTCGAGGATGATGATGGGGTCGATGAGGTTTTCAACATCCTTAACCTGGTGGGTGGAGATGATGATGGTGCGCTCGTCGGTGGCATGCTTGGCGATGACCTGACGGAAGAGGGTCTTCGAGGGGATGTCGAGACCGTTGGTAGGCTCGTCGAGGAGCAGATAATCTGTGTTGAGGGCCAAAGCAGTAGCAATCAAGCATTTCTTCTGCTGGCCAAACGACAGCTCGGCGTATTTGCGCGTCGGGTCGACTTCCATCTCCTTGCAGAGCTCGAGGAAGAGATTCTCGTCGTAGTTGGGATAGAACACGCCCAACTCCTTTATATTATTAATAGGTGTACCCTCAGGGATGGCGAAGTCTTCAGAGATGAAGAAAACCTTTTGGAGGGTTTCGGGCAGACGGTTGAAAGGTGCGATGCCGTCCACCTCACAGGCGCCAGCGGCTGGCTTTTGCAGACCGCTGATGAGTTTCAGCAGGGTGGTCTTCCCCACTCCATTTTCGCCTAACAGCCCGTAGATGTTACCCTTCTCGAAGCTGAGGCTGATGTTCTTGAAGACTGGCTGACTCTTGTAGCCGAAGTCTAAGTTCTTGATTTCAATCATGTTGTTGTATTTTTGTGTTAGTGTATTAGTTGAATAGAACACTGCAAAAGTACAACAATTTTCATTACTGTCAAGAGAAAAATGATTTTTTTTGAAAAAAGTTGAAAAAAGATTCCCATTTCGCAGGAATGGATCAGTTTGCTTAAAAGATTCCCCTGCGGGGAATGGAGTTGAGTCAATGAGTTAAAAGCGGCGGCAGGTAATGCTTACGAATCGTAAACACCACAGGCCGCCGCTGGTAAATCATCACAGGACTCCATTCCCGCGAAGCGGGAAACTCCTAACGCTTTAACTTGTTGTAGTGACACAGCAATATCCCCTCTTGGTCTTTCTGGTGCAAATGCATCGCCCCGCCGAGGCAGTTCTTATACACCTTGCATTCGGCGCATTGACCCGTTTTCATCCATTGGCGGTCGCGGAAAGGCTGGAAGCGGTTCTCCCAAACATCCAAAAAGTCGTCTTGGTAGATATTGCCTTGCACAAAGCGGCGGTCGATGTTGGGACAAGCGGAAATGGAGCCATCAATAAGGATGGAACCAACGGTGATGCCCGCGCGGCAGAAATAGAACCAATCGCGCACCTTGCGCTCGTAGGGACCGACGTAGGCCTCGCAACTGAACTTACAATCTATCTTCCCTTCCTTTCGGGTGGCGACGATGAAATCCATCAGTTGGCGGAACTGTTCATCGCTGAGTTGCAGACTGTCGTCAGTGGCGGCACGCCCAATCGGGTCGATGGTGAACAGACGCCAGGCCTTGACCTTATGTTCAATAAGTAGTTGTTTCATCGCCTCCAACTCACCGAAGTTCATCGGACTGACGCAGGTGACGATGTCGTATGTAGGCAGGCGCTTCTCGTTGGCAATCAAATCGATGGCGCGCAAGGCGTGGTCAAAGCTGCCTTGACGTTTGCGGAAGGCATCATGAGTGTCACGCAGGCCATCCAAACTGATGGTGATGCTGCACATGCCAGCATCCATCAGTTTTTGGTGCATGGCTTCGTCATAGGCGTAGCCATTGCTGACAATGCCCCAAGGAAAACCGTGCTGCCGCAATCGTCGTCCACAGTCAGGCAAGTCGGGACGTACCAAAGGCTCGCCGCCCGTGATGACCACCAGCACCGAATTACGCTTGTAATTGGTTTCCAAGGGTTTAATCGCGTTCAAAAAATCTTCGAAAGGCATGTCCTTGTAGCGCGACGAAGCCAAACAATCCGAGCCGCAGTGCTGACAATTGAGGTTGCAGCGTTGCGTACACTCCCAAAAGAGGTAGTTCAACTCATGGAGTTGAGTTTCCTTTTTGCGGAAATAGTTATGGAAGACTTGGAGCATCATTACTCACCTCTTGAGTTTCCTTATCCAAAACTTGGCCCCAATTCATATCATTTGGCGGTCCATACTTTTTACAACTCGCAAACATCATCGCCACGACAGTAATGCCCGAAAGCATCGCCACGCGACGGAGCCATCTGTAAATGGAGTGCTTTTTCATCGCATGAAAGTTTTATTGGATAGTTACCAATTTAATTTTCAAGCCTGTAAGATCTGAATCGGAATAGACCAATGTGTCAAAGGGTTGATAGTGCTCTTCCTCATCCTCAACTTCAATGGTCAATTGGGAAATCCTATGGATATTTCCCCATTGCCGCATTTCAAAATATCCGTTTTCATCCGAGTCTCCAAAATCATGACAACCCGACCAGCCATCGGCATGAAACACATGTAAATGGATGCCTGGCAAAGGTTGGCCACTGGCTTTGTCGGTCACATAGCCGCTAATGCGAATTTCAATACTATCCTCAATATCACGAGGCGTTCCATAGCATGCCTGCATGATGAACATCACCGTAGTGAGTGCCGAGGCCTTCATCAGCCCCCTTAACCATTTATAGATTCTCATAGCGTTAATTTTCGTATTTGTCGATACAAAAGTAGCAAGAATTTACAACAAAAAAAACGCCTCATGGAGGCGTTACAAACTTTCTTGGAATGTCAATACTGATTATCAGTATTTTACAAATCCAAATTACAAACTATTTTGATTTGTCAGAGTGTCGCTGACAGACATTTCCACTTGCTCTTCGTCAATAAGTTCGGTCTCATCGGGCACCTCGGGAGGCATGTTCGGCGAACCATAGCAAGCCTGCATGACAAACATCACCGTGGTCAAAGCCGAAGCTCTCAAAAACCATCTGAAGATTCTATAGGCTTTCATAACTCTATGATTTTATTTCTTTATACTCAAAATCACGCCCAAAGCCACACCGAGGAAAGCTGCAAACAGCACCTGAAGTGTTCCAGGCAGCAGGAAAGTAATCGTGTGCATAGGATACCAGAACAGCGGGATGGTCTTGGCAAAGACAAAGCCATACTGGATGTCCCAATTGATTTTCTCCGACATGGTCTTGCGGATGTTGAGCGGCTGGCTGAAGAAACCCTTCAGCGTACCACCCGTCTCAGCCACATGAATGTCGGTGATCTTGTGGAAAGTCATGAAAACCGGCGCGAACAGGGTGTTCATCAGCACACTGACACACAGCGCGACGAAGAACTTGCCCCAAGTTAACGGTGCATTAAAACCATTCTCTTCGGTTCCATTAAACCATTCAGAGGCTTTATCGATGTGGAAACCACTGTCAAGCAGTTTGACCGTACCCGTCTTGAAGATAGTCATGGCCGAGGCAATCACTACACCCAACACACCCCAAATCAACAGTTTAGGCAACAGGCCGAAGCCTTTCTTGATATACACGCCCTCGCGGATACGCAGAGCCAACATCTCACCAAAGGTGCCGAGGATGGCGAACTTGAAGAAACTCATCAGCAGGCCATGGTTTTTAGTGGTCTCATTGAACCACTCCCAAGCGCCTGGGATGAACGCAAAGCCGCAAATCACGGCAGCCACGACGACAATTGTAATGAAATCAGACTTCTTCATCCTTATTCTTGTTTCGTTTATCCAGTTCCTTGTTCTGCCAATAGCGACCTGCCAGGCACAGCAGGCACACGCCACAGAGGACACCTCCCAGCACGAAGCCGGTCTGGCTCTCCCCTTTGGCCACATAGAGATAGATACCATAGCCGAAGATGGCCAAATCCACGATGATGCTGAGGATATAGCCGATGGTGCGGTTGGTCTTGTCGGGCTTCCTCAACATCAAATTGTCGATCAGGAAGGTGACGACCACCAAAGCGGCATAGACGAGGTAATAGGTTGCTTTCTCGGTAATCATATTTTCATAGGGTTGGATGGTAGAGACGGTGCATGCGCCGTCTCTACCAAACCATTGTTATTTCTCAATTCTAATGCGTGCATCCACAGCGGTCACATAGCGCGGGTTGCCCAGCAGTGGGTTGAGGTCCATCTCGGCAATCTCGGGAGCGGCCTGAACCAAGGCACTGACGCGAGCCACTTGGTCGGCATAGAGGTCGAGGTTGACACCTTCCTGACCACGCACGCCTTGCAGGATCTTATAGCCCTTGAGCTGCTTGAGCATCTCCTTGGCTTCGGCAGCGGTGATGGGAGCCAACGCGCTCTGCACGTCCTTCAGCACCTCGATGAAGATACCGCCCAAACCAAAGAAGATCTGATGGCCGAACTTGGCATCCTTGATGGCGCCAATGTAGACATCCAAACCATCCAGCATGGGGTACATCTCCACGGCGTAGGTCTCGGGGATGACGATAAGACGGTCAAACTCCTTGGCCACAGTGTCGAGGTCTTTCACGCCAAGGGTCACACCGCCCACGTCGCTCTTGTGCAAGGGACCCACAACCTTCATCACCAGCGGCACATCCTTGCTGCAGCCGACCTCCTTGGCGAAGGCCAACGCATCCTCCTTCTTCGAGACCTCGACGCTCTTCTTGCGGCTGATGCCGGCGGCATCCAACAGCTCGTTGTAGTCGGCAATTTCAAGATAGCCGTCCTTACAGCGGTCGATGGTCTTGCGGATACGTGCCACGTCAATCTGCGGCAGTTCCACATGCTCGGGTTGCGGCTTGGGAGTGTTGTAGACCTTGCAAATGGCGTTACCCAGCACGCACTCCTCGGGGAAGTTGATGCGGCCTTTGGCAATGAAATCATTGATCTCGTCCTTCACGTTGATGATACTCGGCAACACTGGGAAGATGGGCTTCTTGCAGGTCTTCATCTTCTCATCCAGCAGGTCGTAGACCTCCTTGTTGCTGAACAAGCCAGGCGAGCCGAAGATGACGACGGAGAAGTCAATCTCGTCGAAGTCGTTCTCCACTGCGTCGAGGATATAACCCAGTTGTTCGGCAGTACCCGTGGCGAGGAAGTCGATGGGGTTACCCACCGAGGAGCCGCCGAAGAGTTTCGACAGCAGTTCAGGTGCCTTGGGATGCTCCTTCAGCGAAGGCACCTCCATGCCACCGTTACTCAACACGTCGGTCAGCATTACGGCAGGACCACCAGCGTGGGTGACAACGGCACAACGTTTGCCCTTCAGTTCGGGATGCATAAAGACGGCACAGACAGTGGTCAGTTCCTGACGGTTCTGGCAACGCACGATACCTGCCTTGCGGAACAAGGCATCGACGGCAGCGTCGCTGGTGGCCAAAGCGCCGGTGTGTGACGATGCGGCACGCGAGCCGGCAGCACTATTGCCGCTCTTGATGGCAGCGATGTGGCAGCCCTTATTGATCAGGCTGCGGCTATGCTTGAGTAGGCGTTGCGGATCACCGATTTTCTCCATATAGAGCATGATGACACGAGAGGACTTTTCAGGGTCGAAGGTCTCGTCAAGGTGTTCAAGCACATCTTCGATACCCAACTGGGCCGAGTTGCCCACAGCCCAAACACTGTTGAACTGAAGGCCGTTGCTCATGCCGTATTCCTTGATAAACACAGCCGTGGCGCCTGAGCCCGTGATGAAATCCACACCCTTGGGATTCAACGGCGGGATGGGCGTATCGAAGCAGCCGGCATAGTTCACATTGAGGAAGCCCGTGCAATTGGGGCCGATGAGCGAACCGCCGACGCTGTTGATGGTATCAACAATATGCTTCTCGATCTCAGCGCCCTCATGGCTCTCTTCTGAGAAACCAGCACTGATGATGATAAAGCCCTTGCAGCCTTTCTCCTTGGCCAACACGTCGACCGTTTGGGCGCAGAACTTGGCGGCAATACAGAGGAGGGCGCAGTCCACCTGCGGCAGGTCGTCGACCTTGGCATAGCATTTCACGCCCTGCACTTCGGTCTCTTTGGGGTTAACGGCGTAGATCTGGCCTTTGAAAGGACTCTCCAGAAGGTTTTTCAGCGATTTTCCGCCGGGTTTATGAATGTCACTCGATGCACCGCAAATGACGATGCTTTTGGGATTCAATAATTCTTTTGCGATCATATTAATAAGGTATTTGTTGCGACTTGGTCTAAATTGCCGCAAATATAGCCAAAATAACGAAACGGAAAAATGTTCAGCGCTTGTTTTGCAATCTTTCTTCGCAATCGAGGAGCAACTGGTAGTGAATCCTATTGAAAAGTCCCGCCTTGCAAAGCTGTTCAATGTCCTCGTGGCTCATCCACGTCACCGACTCCACCTCTTCCTTCTGAAGGCGCAGCATCTCGGCCGGCACATTGCTTTTCAGCATGTAAAGCAAGGTGAATTTATAATCGTAGCGCCTGATTTTCACTAGTTTAAGTTCACTCTTCGTTGCCGATAGGCCAATTTCCTCCTTCATCTCGCGCAGCATGGCTATGGCGAAGTCGCGCTCGCCGCTTTGCACGTGGCCAGCCGTGGTGGAATAGTAATTGCCTTTTCGTGGCGCCACTTTTTGAATCAGATATTGCCCCTTGTCGTTGTAGACATACACCGCCACGATGGGAATCATCAGGCCGGGCGGCACTCGCTGTCCCCGCTCAACGGTCTGTCCCACTGGTTTCAGTTCTTTGTCGTACAGATCAAGAATCTCCATGGCGTTTGGCTCAATTCGTGCCGCAAAGATAAGGAAAAATACAAAAAAGAAAGGCAACCCTTTCGGATTGCCTTTCCGTTTTTTTGAAACGCGAGTTCGCGTTTCAAAAAGTCACTTACTGCATGACAGTGACGCGCTTCACGCTCACACCGTTCTCGGTGTAGACGCGGACCATGTACATGCCAGCGTTGAACTGACCCATGTTCATGGTGTACACGTCAGCGTTCAGCTCCACGTCGTAGACCACCTGGCCAAGCACGCTCACCACAGTGATGCGCGTCATGCCTTGGGCCTCGATCGTCACGTTGCCGCTCGTCGGGTTCGGGTAGAGGGCGACGTTGCCGTCGATCTCCTCCACGCCCGTGGCGGTCGTGGTCTCGCTCACGTAGTCGTGGCCGGAGCCATCGGCGGCCAGAGCGGGATCGGATTCGCAGTCGTTGTCATAGTAGGCGCGGACCTGGTAGTAGTACGTACCTGCCTCGGTCGGCGAGTCGATGTACTCGTAGTAGTTAGGAGCAGTCTCCTCAGTGACCTCACCGATCAGGATGTAGGCACCATTGGCCTCGGTCGAACGGTACACGTTGTACTTCACCAAGCTGGCGCGGTTCATGAAGCTCAGGTCGGCGGGCTTGCTCACCACAGCATTGTGGCTCAGCTGACCACCAACATTGCCCTTGAACTCAGGCAGGCTGACGATGCCGCCCTTGGCCTGGTTCGTCACGAAGCCGCGGATCATCCAGCCGTAGCCAGGCAGACCGGCCTCGGCCAGATCCATCCAGCTGGCACCGTCGATCGACACCCAACGGTTGTTGGCGTCGCCGGTGTCGCTGCATGCGTCGGCGGGATAGGTCACACCGCTCTGGTAGAACGTGATCCACAGGTTCTGAGTGCCGTCAACAGCGACAGGATTGTTCAGGACGATCTCCATGAACTCCTGGTCGCCGGCCATCGTGAAGGTCTGCGTGGCAGCCGGCGAACCGCCGGGCTGTGCGCCACCGACATACACGTTCAGCGTGGCAGAACCGGCATACGAGGTGTGCAGGGCAACCTTCGTCAGGCTCGTGCCAGCGTACGGGGCCAGCGAAGCGGCCGGGAACATGGTGCCCCAGTACAGGGTACCGCCGGCACCAACGCTCGTGGCATACGTGCCATCGTCGTAGTACAGCCATTCCTCCATCGGGGCGGCGGGCTCAGTGCCCCACCACACTCTCAGGCTCATGTCGCTTTCCTGATCGATGTTGATGTTATAAGGCATCTCGCAGGTCACCTGGCCAGGAGTCCAGTCGACGCACTCGGGGCAGCTCATCGAGTAGTAGATGTTGCCTTCAGGCAGGTTGTTCGTGCCGTTGTACACCATGCGAACGCAGACCTCCTCGGCCTCGCCTTCATAGACGTACTCGTTGGTCGGGTACTCGACAAAGGCCTCCCATTCGCCGTCGGCGAAGATCATGGCACCAAGCAGGTCGCCGGTCGGGGTCGGGCCAGGACCAGGAGTGTCGTCGTCTCTCAGTTCATAGATGGCGATGAGGTTCGGGTCTTGCTGGACGTCGCCCATGAAGGCGATCTTACCGTTGAAGCTGGCGACGGTGCAACCACCGGAGCTACCAGTGGCGCCAGGAGCGCTGTTGTAGTTGAACACAGAACCGCCAAGCGTGTTGGTCGTGATGTTGTAGTCATACACGCCGTTGTCAGCGTTGTTGAAGCAGAACACGTGCTCGACACCGTTCTCGTCCTTGTAGTAGGCAAGGTCGGATGCGCTCTCAGGAGCAGGACCGACTTGGACGATGGCGCCAGCGCGGTCGATGAGCGTCAGGTTGCCGCTCCAGTTGCCGATGACCCAGAAACCGTCACGCTCAGGATCGTAGGTGATGCCACGCATGGCACCGTACGAAGTGGTGAACGTGTTCACCAGGTTGTGGGCAGCCAGGTCGATGCAGTACACCGTGCTGCTGTTGGCAACACCATAGGTGTAGGTGCCGTCGTAGGTCATGCCGCGGAGCGTACCGCAACCGGCAATCTCGAAGCCCTCGAGCATGTTGCCGCTCAGGTCATACTTGAAGAAGTTGTGAGTGGCGCTGCTGTAGCCCCAGTTGCTGGTGTAGAAGTTCGAACCGTCGTAGGCAATGCCGTACTGGGCAGCCTCGGCAGCGTTGAAGGTCATCATCAGATCCCAAGCGGCACGGTTGCCCTTGGCACCGTTGCTCAGCTCGATGTCGTCGACATCCAGGTAGAACTGGTCGCTGCAGTTGAAGTGGCGGATGGCCACATACTTCTGACCGGCGAAGTTGCTCAGGTCGACGCTGTAGAGCGTCCAGGCGCTCTGGTCACGCTGACCGCGAGGTCCGCTGTAGCGCTCGCCCTTCTGGCCGATCGTCCACTCGTTCACCATCGTCCAGTTGCTCGTGCCGTTGTCGGAGACGAACACACCGAAGTGCTCGGCTGCGTAGTTGGCATCCTGGGCGCAGGCGTAGAAGCTGAACGTGCTACCCGCTGCCAGGGTCACCTGAGGCGACACCAGGTAGTTGTCGGGATACACGATGCCGTAGTTGTTGTCGTAGCTCTGGCTCAACACACCGTCCGAAGAACCGTTGTGGCCGTTGCCGGCGCCGATCTTCACGCTCATGAGCTGCCAGCCGTAGCCAGCCGGGCTGCCGCCGTCGATCGTCGTCCAGCCGGCAGGCATGCCAGCCTCGAAGTCCACGGTGAAGGTGTCGCCCTGGCCGGGAGGCGTCGGGCCGCTGCCACCGCCGGGATACTCCCAGCTGATGGTGGTGCCTTCCACCTCGACACCGTTGACGGTGCCGGCGTAGTTCTCACACGGGATGTACTGCCACTCGACCTCGGTCCAGCCGCTCATGCCGGTGCTGTACATGGCAGCAACCTTGCAGATGTAGTGGTCGCCAGGAACAAGGCTCTCGGTTTCCACCTGGGCGAACGGATGCTCGGTGTCGGCGTTGAAGATGGGCTCGCCGTCGATAGACGTGCACATCACCTTGAAGTACTCGAGGTGACGCTCGCCGTCCTTCGCACCGTTGCCCAGCTCGATGTCGTCGACGTCGAGATAGAACATGTCGCTGCAGTTGAAGTGGCGGATGGCCACATACTTCTGACCGGCGAAGTTGCTCAGGTCGACGCTGTAGAGCGTCCAGGCGCTCTGGTCACGCTGGCCGCGAGGTCCGCTGTAGCGCTCGCCCTTCTGGCCGATCGTCCACTCGTTCACCATCGTCCAGTTGCTCGTGCCGTTGTCGGAGACGAACACACCGAAGTGCTCGGCTGCGTAGTTGGCATCCTGGCCGCAGGCGTAGAAACTGAACGTGCTGCCCGCTGCCAGGGTCACCTGAGGCGAAACGAGATAGTTGTCCGGATACACCACGCCGTAGTTGTTGTCGTAGCTCTGCGAGATGACGCAATCGCTCGAACCATTGTGGCCGTAGCCAGTGCCCATGGTGGCGCTGGCAAGATGCCAACCGTAGCCTTGCGGGCTGCCACCGTCGATAGTGGTCCAGCCGGCAGGCATGCCGTCGTCGAAGTTCACGCTGAAGGTGTCGCCGTTGCCGCCTTGGCCGCCACCGCCGCCACCTTGGCCGTTGCTAGGCATGCCTTCGGCGCCCCACATGGCCCAACCGGTGCTGGACACGTAGAGGTCGTTCACGCCGTAGATGATCTCGGTCATCACATAGCGCAGGTCGGTGGGCTCCCAAATGCTCACGCTGTCCTCGATCGGCTCGTAGCCGTCGAATTCAACCTTCACGTTGTAGTAGCCTCTGCGGAAGCTCTCGAACGCATAGAAGCCGGTCTCGTCGAGGATGACGGGATCGATCGGGTACATCTCCTGCTCGGCCTCGTTGTAGTTGGTGAAGGTCACCGTCACGCCTTCCGGACTGTCGGCGCTGTTCAGCAGCACGTTCACGGTCACGTCGTTGGCATCGAGGTACATGTCCTTGTCGAGGCAGTTCGACCAGATGGTCTCGCTCTCTCTAGGCAGGGCAAGCTGGTTCAGGTTGTTGCTGGTAGTGCCGCCACCACCGCCAGGAGTGCCACCGTTCTCAACCAAACCACGGATCATCCAGGTGTAGTCGAGGGCGTAATCGGTCGAGTGCTCCCAAGTGGTACCGTCGAGCGACAGGAAGTCGGAGTTGGGTTCGCCAGTATAGACGCAGCCTGACATCGGGTAAGCGATATCGGCAGTGTAGAAGGTCAACCACAGGTCTTGCGTGGCATCAATGGTCACAGGAGTGGTCAAAGTAATGTCGTGCCATGCCAGATCACCAGCCAGATATTCAGTGGCTTCGCTCACCAGCGTACCAGGAGCAGTGGCGCCACCTTGGAAAACTCTAGCGGTATAGTTGCCAGAATAGGTCCAGCCATAGTTGCCATCAACATCCGTAAAGACACCCACCTTGGTCAAGGTCTGACCGGCATAGGCAGTAAGGCTAGCAGCGGGGAATCTGATGCCCCAGTACACGGCGCCACCGCCAGTACCAACACCACCGTCTAACACTTCGGTGCTGTATTGCAGATAATCGCGATTGAGATCTTCAGGATCGATCGTCCCTTCTCTCTCAATTCTCGGGCCAATGGCAGCAGCTTCGGCAGTGCTGAAGCTTCTGTTCATGTTGACGGGCTGAGGAGCAGTCCAGGTGATGGGCGACTCAATCAGTTCGCCGCGGTTGCCCTCGTAGACGGCACCGACGCCCCACTTGTAGACACCAGGAGCAAGGGCGGCCCACTCAACGTCGATGTAGACGGTGTCGGGCACCCAGACGGTGGCCAGCAGGACGGTGTTCTCTTCGGTGTAGGGACCGTCGTTGTAGCAGTTCGTACGATACACTCTGTAGTGGTTCAGGCTACGGTTGGCAGTGTTGACGCGAGCGCTAGGAACAGCGTTCGGGTTGACACAAGTGGTGGTCTCCACAGTCTGGCCCTTCACAGGCATGACGGGAGCACCCTGGGCAACCATAGGAGTCTCAACCTTAGGCATGCGGGCATTGTCGCTCGAATAGCTGTAGAAGCCTTCGCCGGCGCGGTTGGTGAAGTACTGACGCATGGTCCAGGTGCC
>Ga0310690_10004921_pt1 | contig 18536 bp, 21 predicted proteins | sample AusTroGonzalo_MG_2_FD_207661 | JGI IMG/M metagenome (GOLD analysis project Ga0310690, IMG submission 207661) | Bovine rumen microbial communities from tropical cattle in Woodstock, Queensland, Australia - Gonzalo_04 (v2) (version 2) | ecosystem: Host-associated > Mammals > Digestive system >...
TTATTGGGTTTTGATTATAATTATTGGTCCAATTTATTAAAAGGGAAAAAATCAGTCATCTTTACAATGGGATTTTATTTTAATAATAAAAATATGGAAAATGCAGAGGTCAATTTCCTAAGACGCTTGATGACTGATCGTTCGTTTTCTGGAATTAATCCAGCTGAATATATTTGGTTATATAAACCCCATCCATCATTTGATGCTGGTGCTACAGTTTCCCAAGTCAAGGAAGAGTTTCCCAATATGGTAGGAATACCAGCCCAAATTCCCTTTGAAACTTTTATATTGGCTGGTTTAAAGCCAACAAAAACTACCGGGTATTCTTCTTCTTTATTTTATGTTTTAAATGAATCAGACATTTTATATTTTATCAGACGTTTTAAAGGAGATGGATATCTTGCTTTTTTGAAAGATGTCAGACATTTATCCGACTATAAAATATTAGATTTGCATAATTTTACCCAAGAATAATTTTATTTATCAGATAAAAAACTCTGAATTTGAGGAAGTATCTTTTGTGCGTCTGTACGTCCCAAATGATACATCTGTTTAATGACATCTAAGTTACGTTCCATACGAGAAATATTAATTTTTCGACTAGGACGAATGACCAAAATTTGACCAGTTTTTTCTAGTTCCTCAACTCTAGCTACTTGCACGTTATACATCTGGGGACGGTCGATAATTGCTTGAACAAATTTGGGATACTTTCTATAAATACGTTTCACTAAAAATTTGACCAACGTATTAACCGATTTTTTGCGATAATTCTTCGGACGCGTTAAAACAACAATATTCTTGTTAAATCCCTTTTGAAAAGCAGCATCGACTGGGATACTATCTGTAATTCCTCCATCCAAAAGCTTTTTACCTTGGACGTCCACAATTTGAGAAACCAAAGGCATAGAGGCTGATGCACGAATCACATCAATATCTTTAAACATATCTCGGCATTGAATATATTCAGGTTGACCTGTCTTAACATTGGAACAAACTGCATAAAATGCCATATCTTGTTGCATAAAAGTAGCATTATCGTACGGATCTAATTTTTCGGGTAATGTATGATAAGAAAACTTTGTTTCCACCATATTACCGGTCAATAAAAGAGAACGCCAACTCATGAAACGATAATCATTATTATATTTTTGAGTATAACGAATACTACGTCCTATTTGTCTAGAAGCGTAAGAACATCCATGTATAGCCCCTGCAGATACCCCAAATATACCATTCACAATGATTTCATTTTCCAACAGAACATCCAATACGCCCGCCGTATAAATACCGCGTTTAGCACCACCTTCTAAAACCAATGCTGATTTTACATCTGCCTGATGCATTTTTGTAAAGCCCTTTTCCAATGAGCTATTTGAATGCCAAATGTATTTTTAGTTTTTGTTTTATCCAAAACACTGTAAGCAGGACGTTCTGCACGTGTCGGATAGGCTGATGTTGGAATTGGATTCACTTGACACTTAAGACCTGATTCGTCCATAATCTCCGTGGCAAAATCATACCAAGAACACACACCCTCATTCGTAAAATGATAGATTCCACGCGTCTTTTCAGAAATTTGGGGTAAAATTTGCACAATGGCTTTAGCCAAATCACCTGCATAAGTCGGTGTACCCACCTGATCAGCCACCACGTTTAGGCTTTCACGCTCAGCCCCCAAGCGGCGCATAGTCTTCACAAAATTGTTACCATAAGGAGAATAGAGCCAAGCCGTACGAATAATCACTGCTTCCTTAGCATTTTGAAGCACGGCCAATTCCCCTGCCCGCTTTGTTTTTCCATAAACAGAAATAGGTTTTGTTTCATCTTCAGGAGCATACGGCTTATAACCCTTACCATCGAAAACATAGTCTGTAGAAATATGAATAATTTTACAACCTGTTTTAGCCAAATTTTCAGGCCCCAAAACATTGATTTTTTCGGCCAATGCAGCATCGTCTTCGGCCTTATCCACCGCCGTATAGGCCGCACAATTAATAATCGTTCCAATACCATTTTCCTTTACAAACTTTTGAACAGCGTTCAAATCTGTAATATCCAATTCCGCCACATCGGTTAAAACCGCATCGGGTAATAACTTAGAAAGCTCTGTACCTAACTGACCACGAGAACCTGTAATGAGAATTTTATCTGACATGCATTTTCCTTAAATCGCTTAATTTATTTGCCATTCTGTCTTTGGGTGAAGTAATCACCTTTTCGGGAGGCACACGCCAATCAACACCTATTTCAGGATCATCATAGCGAATACCGAATTCGGCCTCTTTACAGTACAAATTGTCACATTTATAAGCAAATATAACCTCTTTACTCAATACAGAAAAACCATGTAAAAATCCACGTGGGATAAACAACTGACGTTGATTTTCTTCAGATAATTCCACCGCCACATATTTACCAAAAGTAGGTGAATCAGGTCGCACATCTACGGCCACATCTAAGACTTTTCCTTTGACGACACGCACCAATTTTGCCTGAGCATGAGGTTCTTTTTGCATATGTAATCCACGTATCACACCCTCACTTGACTTAGATTGATTATCCTGAACAAAACGATTGGGAATACCATTTTTTTTGAATTCTTCTTCGTTATAACTTTCAAAGAAATATCCCCGTTCATCCTTGAAAATTTTCGGTTCAATAATGAAGACGCCGTCTATCTCTGTTTTAATAAAATTCATGCTTTTTCCTTTACTAAATTTTGTAAATATGTTTTATAGGTACTCCCTTTATGCTTACAAATCAAATTTTCCATTTGACTTTTTTCAATAAAATGATTTTTCAGGGCAATTTCTTCCAAGCAAGCCATCTGAAGCCCCTGTCTTTTTTCTAAAATTTGAACAAAATTCCCAGCTTCCAAAAGGCTATCAAATGTCCCCGCATCTAACCAAGCAATACCACGTCCCATCGGAACAACATTCATCCGATTCTCTTTCAAATACAAATTATTCAAATCCGTGATTTCATATTCACCCCGCGCAGACGGTTGTAAATTCTTTGCCTTCTGAACGACATCAGATGGGTAAAAATAAAGACCGACAGAAGCGTAATTAGACTTGGGCTCCTTTGGTTTTTCCTCAATGGATATTGCTTTATTATTTTTATCAAATTCTACGACACCAAATCTTTCTGGATCAGACACATGATAAGCAAAGATAGTAGCGTTTTTGCCTTTGTTCTTTTCGACTTCCGCCTTAAAAGCCGGCAACTGCTCATCCATGTAAAAAATATTATCGCCTAGAATCAACGCCACATCATCTTTACCTATAAAATCAGCACCTATTGTAAAAGCCTGAGCAATACCCTTGGGTTCAGCTTGAACTGCATATTGAATATTAATACCCAAATCTTTCCCGTCTTGTAAAAGCTTTTCAATATTCGGCGTATCTTGTGGTGTTGAAATAATCAAAAAATCTTTAATCCCAAATGACATCAATGTTGCCAAAGGGTAATAAATCATTGGTTTATTATAAACAGGCAATAATTGTTTTGAAATAACTTTTGTAAGTGGATAAAGCCGTGTCCCTGAACCACCTGCTAATACTATACCTTTCATGGGTATCCTTTCAGTTTACGTTGGACGTGTTCATGGTAGCAGATTTTCACACAAAATGCAATTGCTTTTTGTTGTTTCGTTAAATATCCTTACTTTCGGATTTTTGTATGTGCTGCCTAATTTGTTTTTCATGTTTTTTCACAAAATCAAAACCATCATTAAATAAGCCTTTTATACCATATAATTTATATATTTCTCCCAATAGATCTAATATATTTTTTCCGTCTATTTTCAATGTGTAAAAATAATCGTAAGCTGCCGGATAATCTCCATAAAACTTTTTAAGTTCTGAAAATCGTGCAAACGTGTCCGTCACCATTTCTGAATAAACCCATTTTAAATGTGGAACGTCATATTCTACCGGTGAATCATTAAAGTGTTTTTGCCATTTGTAAAACCAAAAAAAGTGCATAATTTCATGTAAACTAGTGCGCATCATAACATCATCATCCATGCGATAAAAGAGAAAAAATGAATGTTTATCCAAATAACGCGGACTAATAGGATTTAAATTGGGACAAGCGAACATGTCATTTAAAAGAGTTTTTGCATCCACATCAAAAGCTTCACTGTATCCGTTTGTTAATTCTTCTTGATGTGATTCAAAAAGCTGATTCCAGCTTTTGGATTGTTTTTCCAATTGAGGCAAAACTTGACGATAAATCTGAGCTAGTTCCTGTTTTAGGCATTTTTCACGTTCAATCCATGGTAAAGATAATATTTTTTCTTTATCCAAAGAGGGATAAACACGATAAAGCCAATCACGCCAGTAAGGTGTCTGATCATCTTCTTGCGTCCAAAGAGTCGTTTCAAAAACTTCATCCAGAGTCGGCACACGATAGATCAGTTTCACTTTTTATTTTCCTTTCACTGGTAACAAGTACTTGGTAATTATCTTTGCAAGAAAAGATTATTTATCCATATCCATAAATTCTACTTTGTTTTCACGACGGAAAAGATGACCAATAGCTGCTTTAGGTTCTTGATTTTCATAAACTACCCGATAAAGTGAGCGGCAAATAGGCATATCCACTTTATCACGCAAGGCATAAACAGCCGCCAAAGTCGGAACACCTTCGGCCAATTTATCAAATTTAGGACCCTTCACTAAACTTTCACCGTAAGCGCGGTTGTGACTGTGTGGAGAAAACAAAGTTGCTTCGTAATCACCCAAGTGCGCCAAACCATAAGCGCTTTTAGGATTACCACCGAAATATTCAATCAAACGTCCCACCTCCACAGGCGCACGTGCCATCAAAGCACCTTTAAGTCCTGACCAACCCAAACCATCCAAAATACCCGCAGCCAAACCAATCACGTTTTTCATGGCAGCTCCTACTTCATTACCGACCAAATCCGTACCATAGTAGGTTCGAATTAAAGAGCTGTTCAGGTAGTCTGCAATTTCATGGATAGTATTTTCATTGTCACTATCCACCACCACACAACTAGGGATTTCCTGAATATAATCCTGGACGTGACCAGGACCCATCAAACAAGCTACGCGACCCGTGGGTTCAGTGATTTCCTGACGAAAAACCTCGCTCATACGCATGGCGGTATTTTCTTCCAATCCCTTCATAGCCAATAAGAACGTCTTATTTCTTAAATCGTAAGTCGACATTTGTTTACATAACCCACGAAAACCTTGGCAACCAATGGAAACAATAATAAAATCATTTTTCAAACATTCTGCCATATCCGTTGTATAGGATACGTTGGCTGGCATAGTCACATAGCCATTATTCCTCGTTTTGATCAGGGATTGATAAGCAGGATCTTGTGGGACACCCAAAAATAAAACTTTAGAATTTTTATATTTGGCACAGTAATACCCCAAAAAACCGCCCCAACGTCCACAACCAATGACTGATACGCTTGAAAAATTTGTCATAAGAACTCCTTTTTGTGGTGCTCAGCATAGCAAATTCAAAATAAAAATGCAAGACTTGACTTTTTTTTGAATTTGGGCTAGTTGTAGGGACAGAAAGAGAGGCAAATGTATTCTGGTATTCCTTTTCCACAAATTGATCCCGTTTTGTTTCAATGGGGCTTTTTTGCTGTTCGATGGTACTCATTAGCCTATATCTTTGGAATCTTAGGTGCGTGGTGGTTGGCTAGACGTATGTCTATTTATTCACACAGTACTTTTACCCCACTTAAAATGGATGACTTCTTGATGTGGGCAACCATCGGTATTATCGCCGGAGGTCGACTGGGGTATGTCCTTTTTTATAATTTGCATTATTTTTGTGAATATCCTTTAAAAATATTAGCAGTTTGGGAGGGCGGTATGTCCTTTCATGGTGGCTTGTTAGGGGTTATCATAGCCACTATTCTGTTTGCAAAGAAAAGACAAATAAGCATTTTAACTATGGGGGATATTTTGGCTTGCGTGGCCCCAATTGGATTATTTTTGGGCAGACTTGCCAATTTTGTTAATGGGGAATTATTTGGACGTGTCAGCCACGCTGTCCCGTGGGTTATGTTTTTTCCTCAAGGAGGACCTGAGCCACGTCACCCAAGTCAATTGTATGAAGCCATATGTGAAGGTCTTATTCTTTTTATCATATTAAATACACTTTGGTGGTTTTTCCCAAAATATCGCCAAAGAAAAGGCTTTTTATCAGGAATGTTCTTATTACTTTATGGTTTTATGCGCTTGGGATTAGAATTATTTCGAGAGCCCGATATTCAATTGGGATTTATTTTTGAAGAAGTTACAATGGGCCAAATCCTATGTGTGCCTATGATTATATTGGGAATATTGTTATGGAATTACACATCCCCAAAAGCTATTTTAAAGAGGATGGAAAAAGAACTATGAAAAAAAAGTTTTCTTTATGGCAGAGTTTAGTTCGTATTTGTCGGTATCGATTAGTGATTCCTTTACTCAGGTCCCCACATCCACCTGAATACAAGGCCTATGGGGTTGCAGTAGGTACGACATGGGCTATGACTCCATTAGTTGGAATTCAGATGTATTTGGTTTTTATGACATGGCTCATTTCAAAAAAGATATTCAAATGGCAATGGTCATTGCCTTTAGGTCTAGCTTATACTTGGATTACAAACGTTATCACAATGATACCTATTTACTATGGTTTTTATGTTACAGGTCAATTGATAATGGGACGTCCAATAGCTGCCTTTGATAATTTGAAAAATACCTTAGAGTCCGCCTTTATGGCAGATTATACTTTTTGGGAAAAATGGGGTGCATTTTTCAAAATGCTTGCTAATGATTGGGGGATCGCTATGGCCATAGGCTGTATACCTTGGATGATTGTATTTGGTCCTTTAAGCTACTATCTGGTATTAAAGTTTGAACGGGCACGAATAAAACGTCGTGAAAAAAAATTAAAGGAAAAAACAAAATGAAAGCGGTTTTTCAAGATTTGAAATGGTTAGAGGCAAATTTTTATAACGCTGAAGAATCCACAAGTATCACGGATACCATTTGTATGAAACAACCCCACTTTACAGATGTTGTTTGGATAGATGAAAAACCAACTGAGTGGGTAAATGCTGACGCTATCGTAACAAACAAATCCAATTTACCGCTCACTATACGTACAGCAGATTGTGGACCAATTCTGCTTGCTGATACTGAAAATCATATCGTGGCTGCCATCCATGCGGGGTGGAAAAGTGCAGTACAAGGATTAATCGAAAACACTGTTCATTTAATGCAAATGCATGCTTCTAACCCTCAAAATATTATAGCTGCCATTGGACCACATTTACAAATTCAAAGTTTTGAAGTATCGCCCGAAATGAAATCTTTATTTCCCCCTATACATCAACATTTTTTTACTGAAGAAAATGGTAAAATTTTATTTGATTTTGATGGTTATATTCAAATGCGTCTACGCCATGCCGGTGTAGAACAAATTCAATCAGATGGGACTGATACTTACACAGATTTAACCTATAACAGTTATCGACGTAACCCTAAAGATCCAGCCCGTCAATTCAGTGTTATTCAAATCAAGGAGGTATAGTATGTATGACAATATAGAATTTGTTATTGCTTGTGGAGGTTTAAGCACCCGTAATTTTCCCCACTCCAAAGGAATTGCCCATAAATGTTTAATGCCTTTTGGAGATATTCGTTTAATTGATTATGTGCTAGGAGAAATTACACGCATGGGCGGACGGCATATTACTTTGGTTTGTTCGGATAACGAAACAATTGAGGCTTTTAAAAAAGCTCTAGCACGTGATGATAAAATGGTGGAAAAGCTAAAAAGTAAAAACAGAACAGAAATTGCTGAAGTTTTACAATCTACCTTCTTACCTGAAGATACGGATTTAAAGTTTATAGTTCAAGATAAGCCCGTTGGAACAGCACACGTGCTTTATTGTGCCAGTAAAGTATCTCAAAATCGTCATATGGTATTTATTTTCCCAGATGATATTATTGTCTCAAAAGATGAAAATAACTCTCATTTAGAAAAATTGGTGAATGCTTTTATCCAAGATGAACATCAAATATTGATTACTGGCGTGCAAAAAGAAGATGTTTCCAATAATTCTATTTTGACGGATAAAAGATTGATCGAAAAACCCAAAAATCCAGCCAATCATATCGGCGGTTTCAGTCCTATGGTTTTACCAAAAGAATTAATACAATCTTTGAAAAAAGAATGGGAAACCAGTTCAGAACAAATTTTAAATTTGGGTCATGAGTGGTTTTATGTAGACGCCATTAATACCTTTTTGGATAATGGTGGAGAAGCGGCCGGATTTTTCATCAAGATGCACTTAAAACACGATGAAGATATTTTGTTGGATACAGGAGCCTTACCACTTTATGAACAAGCGCAGCTTTTTGCACTTTTGAAATTATCGCGCTTTAAAGAACAAAATAAAGAAATTGTCAAAAAAATTCTAAACGGTTAAGGAGCTGTATAGCATTTTTCCACAGCACCAGAACTATCGGTCGTTTTAGGACAGAAATAAATGGTGTTATTGCTTGCGCATTGATCGTTATTATTGACGTTCATATTAACGTCACCCCATTCCATTTCCAATAAGCGTTGGCACTCTGCCTCTTTAATATCAGTATATTTCAAATAAAACGTCGATCCATCTGCTATAACTGTAATCTTACCATTAAAGACATTTGGAATGCTATCATTAGCTGGTGAACAAGAACGTGAAAATACGTCATTTTCACAAACATCTTTTGTTACATCTCTGCTAGGATACTCCCTTGTCCAAGAATAAAGATCCTCTATACCCTGAACAGCTTCTTGAACTTCATTATATGTTTGGTTAATCTTATAGGTATTCATACCATAGTTGATACCTGCAATCGCTCCGTACATAATAATTCCCATAATACCAAGAACCCCCAGCATTTCCAACATGGTTCGGCCAGATTCAGAACGCTTTAATAATAGATTATTCATATTTTCCCCCTATATACAAAAACCCAACTTTTTTAAAAATTTAGAAAGCTCTGATTTTTTCAATTCCTCTTTTTGTTTTTTGGAAAAAGAAATACTCAAAATACGTTTTGTTAACAATCCAGATTTTTTCATAGCTGTCAAAGCTTCCTCAGCTTTGGCCGTCATAATGATACGATATATCTCATCACGTAAACGATCGTCGGAAAGATTTTCTAAACCATCACGGTATTTAGCACATAATGCGACTACTTTTTCATCGATCGGCAAACTACTTATAGCCGACCAAAAACGAAAATACCGTAAAATCCTGAGGTAATCTTCTTGGATACGTTTCTCAGGATCCCCAATAAAACGAATTAAACCTTGAGCTAAATCACTACGTCCCGTTGTGTAATCGTAAATTTTGTTTTTAATATCGGCAGAAAAGGCATTAACCGTAAAATCACGACGCATCGCATCTGTCTTATAGGAAGTTGTCCAACTAACAATTGCATGACGTCCGTCTGTTTTATCATCTTTACGCAAAGTTGTGATTTCATAGGCTTGACCACCAATTTTTGCAGTAATTGTTCCATGAGCCTTACCCACAGATAAAAAATCTATTCCCGCCTCTTGCAATTTCTTTTCAACAATATCCGGCGTTAAGGGTGTTGCCATATCACGATCGTGAACAGACCTACGGCATAAATAATCACGAATACACCCCCCCACTAAACGCACCTGACCGTCCAGTGCTTTATAAATTTGTATCGTCGCAGCATTCCATAAAATTTCCATGTCCTTATTATAGCAAAATTTTCGTTGCATCGCAAGTAAAAAAAGCGTATAAGAGAATTATGATCATAAAAACAACCAAAAAATTAAATACTTTGTGCACCAAATTGGAAAGTGCACGTTTTATTACTGTGGATACTGAATTTATCCGTGAAAAAACCTATTATCCTCAGCTTTGTTTGATTCAAGTTGGAACAAATAAAAAAGCTTGGATCATCGATGCATTAGCTAAAAATTTGGATTTGACAGCCTTCTTTGATATCTTAAAAAATAAAAAAATTATAAAAGTATTCCATGCTTGTCGCCAAGATATTGAAATTTTCTATCACTTGATGCACCAAATGCCAACACCTATTTTTGATACACAAATAGGTGCTATGGTATGTGGTTATGGAGATAATGTCAGCTATCAACAGCTGGTCAAAGATTATGTAGGTATTGAATTGGATAAAGGCATGCGCATTACAGATTGGTCCCATCGCCCCCTTAACAAAGATCAGGAAAAATACGCCCTGCATGACGTAATTGAATTACAAGATATCTATCAAAAAATGATGGATGAAATTTGTGGAACAAATCGGTTGGATTGGATTCAAGAAGAAATGCAACACTTAACCTCTTCCAATCTTTATGAACCAGATATTGTTCACATTATGACAAAAATGCGTGTACCATTTAAGAAAAAAGAAAATATTCATTTGTGTGCACGGTTATGCGAGTGGCGTGAAAAAATGGCACAAGAAAAAGATCGTCCCCGGAAATACATCTTAACCGATGAGGCCATTTTAGAAATAGCAGCTTCATCTCCAAAAAATGCAGAAGAGTTAGAAGTTTTACGCACAATATCCAATGGTTTTTCAAAATCGGATTTAGGCAAAAGCCTTTTGGAGGTTTTGGATCTAGTAATTAAAGAAGAACCAATTGAGTGGCATTTACCCGAAAAAATCAATTTAACACCCACTCAAAAAAATTGCATGGAAGCACTAAAGCTTTTATTAAATGTTGTGAGTGAACAAGAGCGAGTGGCACCCTATTTGGTCGCCACCAGTGATAATTTAGCCCACTATGCCAAAGGACAAGAAAATGTACCCTTTATGAAGGGATGGCGTCATCAGCTTTTCGGTCAGAAAGTCAAAAAATTGATGGACGGTAAATTGGCTTTTTTCTATGATCCTGATCAACATACTTTGGTTGTGCGACCTGTTTAATCTAACCAAAGACGTTCAATATCTGCACCCAAAGCTTTTAGTTTTTCTTCCAAATGATAATAGCCGCGATCGATATGATATACACGTTGAATTGTAGAATAACCTGTTGCAGCGAGTGCGGCTACAACTAAAGCTGCACCACCACGTAAATCAGAAGCCATAACAGTCGCCCCTTTTAATTGATCTACCCCCGTAATAATCGCATGCGTATTATCTATCAAACGAATATTTGCCCCCATACGTACCAATTCAGGTACGTGCATAAAGCGATTATCGTGCATTTTTTCGTTGATAATACTTTCCCCCTTGGCCAAAGAAAGTATTGCACACATAAGTGATTGGTTGTCCGTAGCAAATTCGGGATAAGGGCCAGTTGTAATGGGCAGCCCAACCAATTCTGCTTCTGTGGCATCTATATCTACTCCCGTATCCGTTTGGGTCAATCTCACCTTCCCCGTATGAAAAACTCCCAATTCAGCCTCAGATAAATTTAAACGTGCGTTTTTCAAAAAAATATGTGATTTCGTAATCGTTGCTGCCGACATAAACGTCATTGTTTCAATACGGTCGGGCACGGGGGTATATTCTGCTCCATGCAATTTTTCTATACCATGAATTATCAAATCCCGTGACCCTACACCCTCAAAGTTTACCCCCATTTGGGTCAACATAGAAATTAAATCCATTACCTCTGGCTCTAAAGCTGCATTATGAATCACAGTTGTACCTTTAGCAAGACTGGCTGCCATAATTGTATTATGCGTTCCACCTACCGTCACACGCCAACAATTCACATCTGCCCCATGCAGCTGTCCTGAAGCTTTAATATAACCATTACTGTTTTCAATGTTGGCTCCCATAGCAGTTAAAGCTGAAAAATAAATATCCAATGCCCGTGCTCCAATTGCACAACCGCCAGGTAAAGATACAGAAGCCTGCCCCATACGTGCCAAAAGTGGTCCCAAAACCCAAAAACCTGCACGCATTTTTGAAATATAATCGTATGAGGCAGCCGTTGTTTTGATCTCAGGGGTTTGTAAAATCATTGTATCCCCATCCATCGTGATAGTTGTCCCCAAAGATTCCAATAACTGCATCAAGGTTTTAACATCAGCCAACAAAGGAACTTTGTGCAAAACAATCGGATCAGTAGTAAGCAACGTACAAATCATTAGCGGCAAAATTGCATTTTTGGCCGATTGAATCTCAACTGTCCCCGATAATTTTTTTCCACCTGTTACTTTAAAGGCATACATTTTTTTCTTTCCCTTTGCTGCTTTTGTCGAAGCTCAATATTGGCACGTAAAGCCACAGCTTCACGCAAAAACTTATCGCGCTTTTTACCCGTAAGATTCAAATTTTCATCCACTTTTTTTTCTAAACTATTTACCATAAGGATAACCTAGCCTATTGTAACAAAAAAGGCAAGAAAAATTAGAAAAAACTTCCAAAAGATTTTTATGATTTTGTCATATCATTCTTAAAGCTAAAATAGAGCTTAGTTCTTTCGCCTTGTCCTTCACAATCTGCAGCAGAAGTATAATTGGCTGTTTCTTGTCCCATTGAACGGATAATACTATTAGTACCCGTTTCTAAATAGAGTTGACGGCAAAGATCATCAGGAATTGTTCCTTTCATAACAATGCGAAATTGATCTGCTGCAAGACCTGCAGCTGCACTGAATTTAAACTCTCCCGCAGCCAAAAACGCATCATCCAAACCTGCAATATCCCCCAAAGAAAACCCTATTAATAACTGACTTGATACTTGATTGGCCCGCATACTTAATTCTCGTATAATTTCGTTTGTTTTGTGCTTTCTCATGGCCAAAGTATAACCATAAAGACCCGTTACAGAAAGAACTCCTATAACGGCCAAAACACCTAACATTTCAATCATTGAACGTCCTGATTCATTAAATAACTTCATTTTTTTCCCTTTCATATTATTAAAACAACTTTAAACCAATGTATTTTCCTCTTACATCATCCTTTTATAAATGTCAAGATTATTTTGTTTTCTCTTCTACATTTGGCACTGTTGTACGCATCGAAATAATTTTCTTCTTTTTTTCATTTTGACGGATTTTCTTACCTTTTATCAATGTACGTACTTCATCACCTGATAACGTTTCATAATCCATCAAACCTTTAGCCAAAATATCCAATTCTTTTTTATTGGTACGCAAAATGCTTTGAGTACGTTTGTAAGCAGTCATAATCAAATCTGAAATAGCTTTATCCACATGAAGGGCTGTTTGATCAGCCATATTTTTACGCTTAGCGATACTATAGCCTAAAAACACGTCCGATTCAGGCTCTTCAAAGGCAATTGGTCCTAAAGGACTCATCCCCCATTCGGACACCATTTTACGCGCAATTGTAGTCGCTACTTGCAAATCATTACTTGCACCTGTGGATACTTTTTCCTTACCAAAAATCATCTCTTCAGCCACACGACCTGCAAACAAGATAGACAAACGCGATTGTAAATAGGTTTTACTTTGCGAATATTTGTCTTTTTCAGGCAATTGCATCGTCACTCCCAATGCACGGCCACGCGGGATAATTGTCACTTTATGCAATGGGTCAGATTCAGGTAAATGAAGCGATACAATAGCATGCCCTGCTTCGTGATAAGCAGTCATTTTCTTTTCTTTTTCATCCATCATCAGACTACGACGTTCCGTACCCATCATGACTTTATCTTTAGCATCTTCAAAATCCGCCATCGTTACCATAGTTTGATTACGTCTGGCAGCCAATAAAGCCGCTTCATTGACAAGATTAGCCAAATCGGCACCCGAAAAGCCTGGGGTTCCACGCGCTAAAATGGAAAGTTCAACCCCATCAGCTAAAGGTACTTTGCGCACATGAACACGCAGGATTTCTTCACGTCCTTTCACATCTGGGTTATTAACAACAACCTGACGATCAAAGCGACCAGGACGAAGTAAAGCCGGATCCAACACATCTGGACGATTTGTAGCCGCGATTAAAATAATACCACTATTCACCTCAAATCCATCCATTTCCACCAACAATTGATTCAAAGTTTGTTCGCGTTCATCATTTCCACCACCAAGACCTGCACCACGATGACGTCCCACAGCATCAATTTCATCCACAAAGACGATACATGGACTGGTCTTTTTGGCTTGTTCAAACATGTCACGCACACGTGAAGCACCTACCCCTACGAACATTTCCACAAAATCAGAACCCGAGATAGAATAAAAGGGAACACCCGCTTCACCCGCAATTGCCTTGGCCAACAAAGTTTTACCTGTTCCTGGAGGTCCTACTAACAAAACACCTTTGGGAATCTTACCTCCCAAGCGTTGAAATTTCGCTGGTGCCTTTAAAAATTCCACAATTTCTTGTAGTTCTTGTTTAGCTTCTTCAATCCCTGCTACATCTTTAAAAGTAACAGAATCTTTACCCGTCAATAAACGCGCCTTAGATTTACCAAAACTTAAAGCCTTACCATTGCTAGCAGCCATTTGTTTCATCATGATAATCCAAAAACCTAAAAACAAAAGCATAGGAAGCCATGAAAGTAAAATTTCCCCCCAAGACTCACCTTTTTCAGGCACTGGCTCAGCCTTTAGTTCGACTTTATTTTCAGTAAGTAATAACACAACCCCAGAATCGTTAGGGGCATAGGTTTTATAATCTTTACCATCTTTTGTTTTACCAAAAATATTTTGTCCTTGAATGGTAGCTGATTGAATTTCACCAGCTTGAGTTTTGGTTACAAACTCAGAATAGCCTAATTCTTGAGCATTCTTCTGGGTATCTGGCATATAGCTGAGATTTGCTACTGCCGCTAACACAAAGAACAAAGTCAACCAAATGAAAAAACTTTTACTAAATACTTTTTTACGCATTACTCTTCCTTGGGTTAAAGTGAATATAAATTGTCTGTCCGCCTTTTTTATAGTCCAAACGCGCTTTTTTTTCAAGTTCTTTTTGTGTCATAACAGGCATACCTGCCACATACATTCCACAGAAACAACTACTATCAATAGAATAATGAATACCCCCAACCACATAAGGAAAACTTTTTTGAATTAATACAGGAATGTTTTTGAAATATTTTTCACGAGGCAATGCTGTGATTGTCTTTTTACTAGGAACCACGACATCAAAACGATCCCAACGCTGTAATTTACCAGGACTCATCACCATGGTTTTCAATGGCATACGATATTCTTTAGTTATATAAATCCCTTTTGTATTTTTTACAAATTGGCAACCTGCAAAAGTAAAACTGAAACGTTTATCACTCAACAAATTCTCCAAGCCTTCCAAAGAAATCAACTTTTCATCTCCTGACAAAATCGGTAGTATTCTTTGTAAAACGTGAATTTGTATGACAGAAGGTATCATATCCCACGCCAGTTTTTGAATAAAAGCATAACCAACTGGTGATAAAAAGACATTATTCTGGATAAAATTTTCCGTATAAAAGGACAAAGCGTATTTAACAGATTGGATTCTATTTGTTAAAACACTAATTGTTTCAGGTGTTATCCCCCATTCATTTAAAATCTTTTGTCTTTGACGCCAACGAACCCGTTCATAAATTGTATCCTGATTCATTTTATCCTCAAACCATGAAACGTGATGTGCTTTTAAATAAGATACAATATCTGTCTTTGATACTGTCAACAATGGACGCATCAAAAGGCATTCACGCCATGGCAAGACGGATTCCATAGCCGCTAAACCATCTACACCACTGCCATGAGCTAAACGTGTCCAAAATGTTTCCGATTGATCTTCAATGTGATGCGCCAAAAAAAGACATTGAATTTTATTTTTTTTGCAAGCTTGATACATCAAATCATACCTTGCTTGGCGAGCTTTTTCTTCTACCCGCGTTTTGGGTTTTGTACCTCGCCATAAAAGCGTTTGATGCCTTACCCCTAAATTCACCAATAAGGTATGTACAGACTTTGCCTCTTCCTTCGCCTCTGCACGCAACCCATGATTCACCGTAAAAGCAAAGAGCTGAACACTATGTTTTTGACACCAATCATGTAATAAATATGCCAAGCACAGACTATCCGCACCCCCCGAAACAGCTACAGCAATACGCTTTGTAGCCACTGGCAAATATGATTTTAGCCAAGCATCCAAATTTTTTGTTAGGGACATTTGAGTTCCTTAATTTCCTGATCAGCTCGTTTTTTCAGATGATCTGCAATATTTTCAAATTCCTTTATCAGCCCCTTAAAAGCCGTACAGGCCTCTTTTGTTCTATTCATTTGCTTCATTGTTAAACCCAACTTAAACATACTATCAGGGGCTTTTGTATTGTTTTTATATTTTGTAAAACCATCTGCAAACAAACCAGCTGCTTCAGCCCATTTTTGACGGGCATAATAACTTTCAGCCAACCAATAATTCGCATTTCCTAGTAATGATGAGTTGGGATACTTTTCCATAAAAGTTAAAAAAGACTGTTCTGCCTGTTCATAATTTCCCTCTTTTAAAAGGGCATACGCATTATCATATGCTTCTTTATCAGATACATCTATTTTATCGGGAACGCTTGGTAACACATTTGTTTCTTGTGGTTTATTTTCGTTCAAATTGTTAAAACGAAAATCTGTATCCTGCTGCATACGATTTAATTGATCTGATAAAGTTTCTAATCTATGGGACATTTCTTCCAGCTGAGAGGTTAAGCTTTGTACTACTTGATTTTGTGCATCAATTTGGGCATACAATTCATCAATATTACTGGGTTTTGAAACGGATTCAACAGATGTCGAAATGGGTTGTTGATATATTTTGCGTTGAACTAAAGCAAGCTCAGCTTCTAAACGATCCAACTTGTCCTGCATCACTTCCATCTGAGGATCCGCCCAAACGGTCGTTGAAAACAAACAAAAACCAATTATAAGTAATTTGAAATACATACGTTGCTTTCTCATATAGAAATCCCCCTGATGCATAGAATAGCCATCAGAGGGAAAAAGTCAAGCTTTTTTTAGTAAGCAACTGTTGTTGCTGAGCGATTCTTTGCCCAAGATTCTTCATCAGAACCTAAAACAACAGGTTTGTCCTTACCGTAGGAAATCGTACGAATACGACTACCTTCTACACCTTTGGAAATCAAGTAACTACGAGCAATATTGGCACGGCGATCACCCAAAGCTAAGTTATATTCACGCGTACCACGTTCGTCGCAACGACCTTCCACGACAACCAATGCTTTTGGATGAGCCTTCAACCATTCAGCCTGCGCAGTTAAATCTGCTTTAGACTTTGCATCCAATGAAGAACTATTCAAAGTAAAATAAACCACATCAGGTGTTTCCTTGTGGAAAGCCTTGGTATTAGCTGTTGCTTGTAAATCGGCAATATTGACATCTTCATTCCAGCCACCCTGACCATTACCATAAATTTCGGAACCATTTTGGATGGATGAGCAAGCGGCCACTAACAAAGCACATGCTGTTGATAATAAAACTTTTTTCATTTTTTTCTCCTTTTTTATAATTAAAATTTTTAGTTATTATATTCTTTTTTCATCCATAGTCTCCTGCTATTTTTCGAAACATTGAGGACATGGATCATTGGGATCTGGACAAGGACAAACGGGTTGCACAGAAACCGGTGTCACTCGTGTTTGTTGATAACTATCCCACCAACTGGGATCTTGTTGAGGAGCCTGAACCACAACAGGTTGAGGCATTACAACAGGTTGAACCACAGGGGCTGGCTGAGCTACAGGAACTTGAGCCACAACTTCTTCTGTCTTCACAATTGTCGTTTTAGGAGCCACGTAATCTTGCGTAAAAGTAGAATCTACTGTTGTAACTTCGCTGGTAGAGTAAGGCACAATTTGTGGACCAGGAGAAGGCAAAGGAGCTACTTGAGTAACCATGCGTTGGCCTTGAGTGTAAGAGGCTCTGGAATTACTAACAATTGCGATAGGTTCTCCATCCACCAACTCAGCAGTTTGATATCCCTTTGGATACTGCGAATAGTACGTGTTTAATAAACATTCGCGATAAGCATCTTGATCCCGCACAAATTGACATCCTTCCTTTATACGCTTATTCAAAAGCATCGCATCACGTTCTTCTTGTGCTACTTGTAAATTGGTTTCATGGGACACACACCCCCCCAATAGGGCACCTCCCAATAAAATTAACCATCTTCTATCCATATTAACCTCCTTTAAAAAGTTAAAAAACATCCCTTTTAGTCCGAGTCTAAAACTTATTTTATAAAAAAGCAACATAAATTTTACATTTTTTAAAAAAAATTTTAGGGATTGCTTTTTTTCCAAAACTGTGGCACAGTTGGAGTATGCGAAAAGAGAATGAAAATTTATGCCCATCCGATTGCCCTTATCTGGCAGTGAGATCTTTTTTACCAAATACTATGCCGTTTTATTGTACGCGCTACGTTACTTTTTTAGGTATGAATTCCGCAAGACGTGTTCAAAAATGTGATTTATGTCTTGGGATTCAACAAGATATTTTGAAAACAGGTTTAACTTTATTAGATGCACAACCCAGTCGTATTTCCGATATGAAAC
>Ga0310690_10004922_pt1 | contig 18533 bp, 8 predicted proteins | sample AusTroGonzalo_MG_2_FD_207661 | JGI IMG/M metagenome (GOLD analysis project Ga0310690, IMG submission 207661) | Bovine rumen microbial communities from tropical cattle in Woodstock, Queensland, Australia - Gonzalo_04 (v2) (version 2) | ecosystem: Host-associated > Mammals > Digestive system >...
ACTGGGTTGAGTCTGCAACCATCGCTGGCATGACTATGACTGACACGATTTATAACGCAACCGTCGGTTTGGTTGTTCCTCCTGTGTATGCCGGTGTGACGCTCAACATCACAGCTTACTTCGAGGAAGGAAACGGCTTGAGCAGCCATCTGGAGAACGATGTCGTCCTCTACCCGAACCCCGCTCGCGATTATGTTGACATCCGTATCGATGGCGATGTGGACGTCAAGAGCATGGAGGTTTACGATGTCTATGGCAAGCTGATCAACAAGGTGAACGTGGTTGAGAATCCGACCCGCATCAACGTCTCGAATCTTGCCAACGGCATCTATTTCGTGCGCGTGACCACGGAAGAAGGTGTTGTGACGAAACAATTTGTGAAGAAGTAACCCCCCCTGCCCCCCTCAAGGCGGGAATTACATCCTCTATGATATTAACGGGGAATCCGGAAGGGTTCCCCGTTTTCAATGTAGAGACGCAAAATTTTGCGTCTCTACTGCTATCTTTGAAATCTGGATCTTTTATCTAAAAAAAAAGTCTCGTGTAGGAAATTTTTGTATTTTCGCGTTTTATTAATAAAGCAAATCAAAATCCTACGCGATGAGAAAACGTATATTCCTATTTGGCTTTTTCTTGGTATTCATGGCGGTTTTTGCGCAAGCGCAGAACCAGGTCCCTGTGTTGACGGAGGACTTCGAAGGCGGTGGCATCCCATCAGGATGGACCGTTGTTGACGCAGACGGTGACGGCTACAATTGGAATCATTCCACCTTGTATCCCGTTTCCTATTATGTGGTCCCCGGACACAATAGCTCGGGAAGTCTTTACTCCGAGTCATTCGGAGCAGCGACCATGAGTTCCTTGACCCCTGACAACTGGCTGATTTCGCCTTCCGTTTCGTTGTCGGGGAGTAGCACCCTGACCTATTGGGTGAAAATCCCGGACCCCTATTATACGGGTGAGCATTACGGTGTATATGTCTCTACAGCTGTCAATCCCACGGTTTCCGATTTCACCTTGCTTATGGAGGAATCCCTGCCGGCCACGGTCGAGGAATGGACGATGCGTACCATTCTTCTAGATGATTACGCCGGGCAGACCGTGCACATCGCATTCCGGCATTTCAACTGCTCGGACCAGTTCTTTGTTTTACTGGACGATGTCACCGTGACGACCTCCACCTCGGCACAGTCTTTGGTGGTCTCTCCCACAAGTGTGAATTTCGGCACTGTCAATGTGGGAACTCTCTCTACGGTGGAGTCCGTTGGAGTGAGTTCCTATAACATTACAGGCAACGTGGCCGCAATCGTGACACCTCCATTTGAGATCTCTGCTGATGGCTCCCAGTTCGGCGCGACCCTGTCGATGCCTGACACTGGCGGCACCTTCTATGTGCGCTACCTGCCTGTGACGGTAGGAGTCGATTCGGGAACGGTGACGATAACAGCTGGCACACAGATTCGGACGGTGCCCCTGTATGGCACAGGCATGGATTGCAATAATATCACGTTGCCTTTTGAGGACGGTTTTGAGGCAGCGGAGCTGAACCCCTGCTGGACAGTGATTACCTCTGACCCCTTGAATCCTACTTTATACGGAGTCTCCGATCAGTATTCCGCCGGTGGCTACAAGTCCCTTATGTTGCTCCCGCTCTATGCCACCACCACGCCCTACGATCTTTACCTTATCACGCCGGAACTTCCTGTTTCGGGCATGAAAGCCGTCTCGTTCGACCATCGGGGCTATTGGTCGACAGAAACATTCGTGGTCGGATATTCTACCACCACGAATGACATTTCTGCTTTCACATGGGGTGAGACAGTCTCGTCGCCTGCAGTGGAGACCACTTGGAATCATTACCTGAATGTCTCCGTCCCAGGCAATGCCAAATACGTGGCTGTCCATCACACCTCTTCAGGCGGCATAGCCTTGATGTTGGACAATTTTATGGTGGAGGAGACCTCCTCTTGCATGGCTCCCCTCAATTTGGAGGTGACGAACATCACCCCGTATTCGGCGGACCTTTCCTGGTACCAGACCTCCGACATTATCGATGTCACGCTCTATTATGTCACGGGATCCGACACCAACATTAACGAGATTCCGTCCGTGTTTCTGACAGACGGTGTTTATACCTTTTCGGGACTGACTCCTGGCGACCAGTACTCTTGGATGCTCGGCGTGATTTGCGACGGCGACACGCTCTTTTCGGAGGTCAGCACTTTCGCCACCCCGTGCGAGCCGATTGATACACTGCCTTATGTTCAGGATTTCGACAGCGTTGCCGTAAACAGTATCCCGGACTGCTGGATGCAGCTCAATCCCAACAACGGATTCCCCAAAGTCACGACATCTCATGCGCTGAGTGGCAAGGCGTTGGAGTTCCGTTGCGACTATATGACGGATGAGCCGGTTTTCGCAGTGATGCCGCAGTTCGCGACGGACCTTTCCGAGTTGCAGGTCTCGTTCTGGACCCGCCGTGAGGGGGCCTCATCGGGCACGTTGAAGGTGGGCTATCTGACCGATCTTCACGACACGGCTTCCTTCGTTCCGGTGGCCTCATTCTCCTCCGCCCAGTTAGGCGACAACAACTATCATTACTACAATGTGCCGTTCTCCGATGTGGTTGCTGCCGCTGGCACCGTGTGCTATATCGCTTTTAAGTATGAAACCACCGCCAATTGGTTCTGGTTCCTGGATGATGTGACTGTGGAGGAAATTCCTGACTGTATGGTCCCGTATGACCTCACGGTGATAGACGTGACGGATAACAGTGCGAATGTCAGCTGGACAGGTAATACGGATTCGTACAGGGTTTATTATAAGACCAATACAGACACGAGTTGGATGGTGCTAGACAATGCGATATTGGATTCGCTGAATGGCTGTACGATCCCCAATCTGCTTCCCAACACGAACTACCAGTGGTATGTGGCGGCGGTATGCTCGGACAGTACAACCGTCAACAGCAACGCCACCTCTACATTCAAGACCAGTTGCGGGGTTTATGCTGTGCCGTTTAGTGAGACTTTCAATGCCGGTTCCGCGCTGCCCGACTGCTGGGTGCGCTATTCGGGCTTGGCTGACGAAACCGTCAGCGGCACTCCGTTGACGAGTACCACTTCCGGATGGTCGTTTTCCAACACGAACGCCTTGGGCCAGCATCACGCCTCGCTCCATATTTATAACACTGGCTGCCACTATTGGCTGGTGACACCCAACATAGACTTAGACGGACTCGCCAACCCGATGCTGACCTTCGATTTGGCGCTTACGGACCATGACAATGCCTCCGTTGTCGAGAACCCGACGGATCAAAGTGATGATAAGTTCATGGTGTTGTTCTCCACCGACAACGGGGTCTCTTGGAGTTTGGACGATGCGGTCATTTGGAGTAATGACCCTGCTACCGCCGATTATCCATTCAACTCCATCGCCACTACAGGACAGACGGTCAGCATTTCTTTGAACGATTATGTCGGGGAGACGGTGCGCATTGCCTTTTATGGCGAATCCACTGTGAGTAACGGTGACAACGACCTTCATGTCGACAATGTGGCGATAGGGGAGCCCCCGCAGTGCGTGGCCCCGTCGTTGCTGAATGTGAGCAATGTCACTACCTCTACTGCCGACATCTCGTGGACGGAGAACGGTTCGGCCACTGCTTGGCTGGTGGAATATGGCCCGTTCTATTTCGATCCCGGAACCGGCACGACCATCATGGTCAGCGACACACCTTTCGTGATGCTTACCAACCTGCAGGACAACACCGAATATCGTGTGGATGTGTCGGCTCTTTGTCTTGACGGAAACCACTCCAGTTCGGTGTCCCAATACTTTACCACACCGCTTGCCCCTTCGGCCATTCCGTATAGTACGGACTTTAGTGCTATGAGTGACCAGAACTGGTTGATTAACAACGGTTCCGGTTTGAACTGGTGGACCATGGGGACCCCATACGGTACTAATTCCAGTGCTCTCTATGTCACCTGTGACTATGCCTTGCAGCCGGCACAATATAACGTATCTTCGACCTCGGTGATTTCAGCGGTGAAATATCTGACCGTCGGCACCACGGAAGAGGTGCGGATCAGCTTCGATGTCAACATTGGAGGAGAGGGCTCTTTTGATTTCATAAAACTCTTCTTTGCTCCCGACACGATGCATTATCCTGCCAATTCCACCACCTACAACGTAGACTACTGCATGCCTTCCTATTCTATGTTCGCTTACGATTTCACCGATTATTTGTCGTATTCCACCTACCATCAATATCCATTTAAGTTCAACTTGACGGACGGGAATACGGTGCACATTGACGCCGTGATGCCTAATCCTTATATCAATCCGACTTCCACGAGTGTGGCTCATCTGGCTTTTCTCTGGCGGAATGACTTCATGAGCGGCACGCAGCCGGGAGCGATCATCTCCAACCTTTCGGTGACTCCTGTGACCTGCAGGAAACCTCTCAATTTGGCAGTATCTTCCGTCACGGATTCCTCTGCCACCATCAGCTGGCAACCCGGGGCAGCGGAGAGTGCCTGGAACATCCAATACAAGACGGTGACCGACACGGTTTGGACGACCCTGTCGGCCACGATGCCCACCGTCACGTTGATAGGGCTGTTGCCGGAAACCGACTACAACGTGCGGGTGCAGGCCGACTGCGGTGCAGGTGACGTGTCGGTATATTCATACACCGCATTTACGACGGACACCACGGTTGTTCCCGTCATCCTGCCCACCGTGGTGACGGGCGCGGCCACCGATATTATGCAGACTACGGCCACCCTGCACGCGACCATCACCAACCCAGACAACGTTACTGTTTCGGAACGGGGGTTCAAGGTGACGGATGTCGCCACGGGCAACCAGACCACCATCACGGTGGAGGGCGAAGGCAATGTTTACAGTCACGATCTTACCAACCTGACACCTTCGACGGAATATTCCGTCAAGGCTTTCATTACATTGTCAAACGATACGATAATCTATGGTGATGAATTGAATTTTACAACGTTGCCGAATCAGCTTCCCGACACGTGCGCGCGCCCGACGGAGTTGCAACAAATCATTATGTTGAAGGATGGAGCCAGCATCAATGTCTGTTGGACAGACAATGCCGGGGTCAACCAATGGAATCTGCAATACCGTCCTCAGAACGGGGACTGGGTTGCGGTGGTGGTCACGGGCGAGCCATGCTATAACATCACGGGACTGATGGACAGTGCGGTTTACGAAATCAGGGTGCAGGCCGTCTGTTCCGCCGACAATCTCAGCGAATGGTCCGATGTCCTCACGGCCACCGCCTCTCATTCGGGCATCGACAACCATCTGATGCAGAGAGTATTCCTCTATCCGAATCCTGCGAAGGAATACATTGACATTCGCGTCAATGACCTGAACGTGAAGGGCATGGAGGTTTACGATGTCTATGGCAAGTTGATCAACACGGTGGGCGTATGCGATACGCCCGTACAGACCCGCATCAATGTCTCGGGTTTGGCTGATGGCATGTATTTCGTGCGCGTGACCACGGAAGAGGGCGTTGTGACGAAGACGTTTGTGAAGCGGTAATCTATCTCCGCGTATCACACGTGTTTTTATCTCCGCGTATCACACGTGTTTTTATCTCCGCGTATCACACGTATCTACACGTATATTGTCAAGGGGAATCCGGAAGGGTTCCCCTTTTTCGATTGGCATTAAAGGGTTTTTCGTGGTAGAGACGCAAAATTTTGCGTCTCTGCAATGAACCAAAAAAAATGTATCTTTGCCCCTTTGAATTATTTGAGTTTTGTAAAGGAATAACAGTATGAAAAAATTGTTGCTTTGCTTGGCTTTCGTGAGCCTTTTCGGGCTTGTTTTCGCGCAAAATTTCCAAATTGCGCAGAATTCTTACCAAAAAGTTTCAGTTTCTTTCACGACGGAGAATCTCTCGGTGGAAGATCTCTCCATCCCGGAAGGGGACTTTTCGGTTATTTCGCTTCCGGGCTATGGCGTTTCATACAACCCCGGGCTGCCCCAGCTGCCCCAGCTGACTAAATTGATGGAGATTCCGGTCTGTGATTCCGTGGTCGCCACGGTGTTTAATGCGCAATACCAGGAGTACGACGCCGCAGCGTTGGGGATTCATCATCCGCTCTTTCCGTCGCAAGCCACGGTTGCCAAGAACAACACACATCCGGTATTTTCCTACAACGCCTCTGCTTACGGCACGGATGCGTTTTTCTCCCAGCCCTTGGTGCAGGTGGAGAAGGTCGGCGTGAAACGTAATGTGGCCTTGGCCAATGTCTCTGTCTCGCCAGTGGAGTATAATCCTGTGACACAGAAGATTAGAATCTGCACCCATTTCGATGTGGAGTTCACGTTCGTCAATGCAGACATGGCGCGGACCATCGCGTTGCAGAAGTTTGCCTCCCCGATGTTTTCGTTGGATAACAGACAGGTGATGAATAAGATGCAGGAAGTCCGTAACGAGTATTCCTCTTCCCCGATCCGTTACCTGATTATTGGTAATTCCATGTTCGCCAACAATTATGACTTGGAGACGTTTGTGGCGTGGAAACGTCGTTTGGGCTATCTTGTGGACGTCGTTTTCACCAGCGATGCCAATGTCGGCTCCACCACGACATCGATTAAGAACTATATCCAGTCGGTGTATGATGCGGCCACTCCCGCGAACCCTGCCCCCACGTTCCTGCTTTTCCTTGGCGACCGTGAGCAACTCCCTGCATTCTCCACTCAGATAAGTGGAGAGGACCACATCACGGATCTCTACTATGCGACGCTCAGCGGCAACGACTATCTGCCCGACTGCTATTATGGCCGTTTGTCTGCCACCAACAATGACCAGCTCTCCCACCAGATCGAGAAAATCCTGATGTACGAACAATACACTATGCCGGATCCTTCCTATTTGGGCAAGGCCGTGTTGATTGCCGGTACTGATGGCAACTATGGTCCCACGCACGCCAACGGCCAGATCAACTATATCAATAATTATTATATCAACACGAGCAATCCCGCTTATTCCGATGTGATGGTACATTTGTACAACTGTTCTTCACAGGCGGCTCAGATTCGTTCCGAGGTGAGCGCGGGAGCCGGTTGGGTGAACTATACCGCCCACGGCAGTGAGACCAGCTGGGCGGACCCGTCATTCACGACAGCGCATGTCGCCCAGTTGCAGAATGCGGATAAGTATGGCTTGATGATCGGCAACTGCTGCCAGTCGGGTAATTTCAAGACGGGTGAGTGCTTCGGCGAGGCCTTGTTGCGTGCCGAGAAGAAAGGTGCCATGGGATATATCGGCGCCTCCAACAATAGTTATTGGGGTGAGGACTTTTACTGGGCGGTCGGTTACCGCAGCAACATCAATGCGAACCCGACCTATTCGGCTTCCGCATTGGGCGCGTACGACAAGATTTTCCATACCCACAACGAGAATCACGATGTGTGGTATTCCACGATTGCCGGCATGATGACGGGCGGCAACCTTACGGTCCAGAATACCTCTTCCAGTTTGAAACAGTACTATTGGGAAACTTACCACTGCTTTGGAGACCCGTCGGTGCGTCCGTACTTGGGCGTTCCTTCCCCCATGTCGGTCTCGGCCAGCGAAGTGATTATGAACAATGCCACTTCTTATTCCGTGCAGGTGGCTCCGTATGCATACGTGGCTCTCACGCAAGGAAACACTTTGATTGCGGCGGCTTTTGCCAATGAAAACGGCGCTGCAACCCTCGATATTCCCGCATCCATTACTCCCGGCGAGTATGAATTCGTGGCCATGGCGCAGAATTTCATCCCTTATTTCCTGACGGTTCAGGTGATTGTCCCGAACGGTCCGTTTGTGGTGCCCATCACCGTGGAAACCGCCGCGAATACGGTGTTTACAGAAGGCACTACCGTTATGATGAACCTGTCGTTGTCCAACGTGGGTGTCTCGAATGCCGCGCAGGTGTATGCCACCCTCACGCCTGAGATGCCCTTGACCATGCTGCAGGATTCCGTCTATGTGGGTTCGATGGATGTGAACGCCACCGAGAACAAAGCCAACGCCTTCTCGTTTCTGATGCCTGCCGTAGAGGATTATTTCAACATCCCCTTCACGTTGCGTATACACTGGAACGACACCATCATCGTCCGCAACGTGAGTGTGAGGGCGAAACTGTCGAAAGTGGTGATGACCGCTTTCGAAACCAGGAATCACGGTCAGGTGGTGGCCAGCTATTCCCCGGGCGACGAGTTGCACTTTGTTTTCACCAACACGAACGTGGGACATGCACCGGTTTTGTCGGGATCGGTGGACCTGACCTGCAATTACTCGGGGGTTCATGTGTTGACGGACCTGTTCAGTATCAGCGGCATGAATCCGAACGATGCGGTGCAGAACTCCTTTTTGGTTGAAATTGCCGACACGGTGCCTTCAAAGTCGGTCGTCCCGCTCTATTACCACACCTGTTATGAGAATGTGCACCATATTGACACCATCAATTTGTTGATTGGCGGTGATCTTGAGGATTTTGAGACGGGCGATTTCACCCAGTACAACTGGTCGATGAGCAGTCACGCTTGGATCATAACGACTTCCGAGGTATACGCGGGGACATACGCCGCCCGCTCTGCCCAAAGCTTGTCCAACAATACCAGATCCAGGATGTCGATCACAGTGTCCTCCAATACGGATGCGGAGCTCTCCTACTATCGTAAGGTCAGTTCGGAGGCTAATTATGACAAGTTCTACCTTCTTGTGGATAACGACGCAAAAGACGAGGCTTCAGGGGATGTGAACTGGACATACGTTTCCATGATGATACCCGCTGGCACCCATACGATTGTGTTCTCCTACGAGAAGGACTATTCGCAGGCCCAGGGCAGTGACTGCGCTTGGATCGACAATGTCTCGCTGCCTTGCGAAGGGATCATCGTGATAGAAGATGTGGTGGATCCCACCAATGTGGGGGTGACGGAACGTTCAAAGCTTCCGTTTGCGACGGTTTATCCCAACCCGACCAGCGAATGGGTGAATGTGCAGAGCGAGCAGCCGCTGCAGCGTGTGGTGCTGTATGACCTCAATGGCCGTATGGTGAAAATGCAGCGTGCGGTGGATGCGAACGAATGCCAGTTCAATATGAACGATGTGCCTGCCGGTTTCTATATGCTGCAGGTCACGTTTGGTGACCAACAGGTTCAGAATTTCAAGATCATCAAGAGATAATGGCGAACACTTCCGAACAATATGACGAAATAATCGCTTACTGCCGGAAAACCTTCTGCAACAAGGCGATCGATTACGGCACGGCGTGGCGTATCCTGCGGCTGCCGTCGCTCACCGACCAGATCTACATCAAGGCCAACCGCATCCGCAGCATACAGGAGACGGGTGAGGCGAAAGTGTCCGAGGGTATTATCCCGGAATTCGTAGGCATCGTCAACTACTGCGTGATGGCACTCATCCAGCTGGAAATCGGCGTGGCCGAGTCACAGGAAGAGGTGGATATGGACGTGAAAACCGTGACCGGGCTCTACGACAAATACATTCACGCCGCCAAAGACTTGATGATGAACAAAAACCACGACTATGGAGAGGCGTGGCGGCAGATGCGCATCAGCTCCATCACCGACATCATCCTCATGAAGATCTTCCGCACCAAGTCCATCGAAGACCATCAGGGCAACACCCTTGTCTCCGAAGGTCTTGACGCCAACTACTACGATATGATCAACTACGCGATGTTCTGCCTCATCCGACTTGTTATTGAGAAGGAGAGTTAGTGTAGTTAGCAGTTAGCAGTCAAGAGCGACTCTAATTCCCTTTCTGTTTTGAAGGGGTGTCCGAAGGGCAGGGAAGTAATATTAAAAAGCTTCCTTGAGCAGCCCCGGAGGGGCAAAACGCACGAAGTGCTAATAACCCCACACAAGGCGAAGCCGCAGTGTGGGGCATATATAAGAAATAAAAAACAATCCTTATGGCAAAAAAAGAACCTCTCTGGTTAAAAATCATCCGCATCCTCTTAGGGTGCTTGTTCCTCTTCTCCAGCTTCACGAAAGCCATCGACCCGGTGGGCTTCGGGGTGACGATGAACGACTATTTCGTCTCCTTCCATATGGGCTTCCTGCATCCGCTGGCACTGTTCGCGGCGGTGGTGGCCATCACCTGTGAGTTCGTGCTGGGCTGCATGCTGCTGTTCCGCGTCAAGGTGCAGTGGGCGGCATGGGGATACCTCCTCTTCATGACCTTCTTCTTCTTCCTTACGCTATGGCTCGCCATTGCCGAGTATTTGGAAGTCAAGGGCATCCACTACTTCGGAGTGGTGAAGGATTGCGGATGTTTCGGTGACGTGATCGAGATGTCGAACAAGGCTACATTCCTCAAAAATGTGGTCTTCATCATCCCGACCCTCATCGTCTTTTTCAACCGAAAGAAAATCAGCGAATGCCGTCTGACGCAGCTTGGGCAATGGTTGGCCGTGGTGCTGTTCGCGGTCATCGCTGTCGGATTCCAACTCTATGTCATCCGTCACTTGCCTTTCATCGGCAATAGTGACTGGAACAAGGGCAAGGATGTTTCCGTGTTCGTGGCGCAACCGGCGCAGAAGGATGTGGTGTTCATCTACAAGAATACTGCGACTGGGGAGGAAGTGACGCTCACGCAAGACGAGCTGATGAACCAGGACGAGGATTTCTACAACCAGAACGAATATGTCTCCCGCGAGGACAAGATCGTCAAGGAGGCTGTGAAGGCCAAGATTGACGGTTTCAACATGCTGGACGAGAACGGTGCGGACCACGCTCCCGAATATTTCTCCACCAGCAACGAGCGTGACGTGTATGTCCTGTATGTCCATGACCTGAGTGAAGCCAACCCCAAGGGGGTGCGCAAGGCAATGGCATTCGCCAAGATTTGCGAGGACAACGGCATTGATTTTGTGGGCATCACCAACTCTTCGGAGGAGGATATTGCGATATTCGAGAATGAGTACGGCATAGATTTCCCCATCTACTTCAACCCGATCAACCCGATCACCGGTCCCTTCATGGTGCGCGACGCCATGCGTTCCAATCCGGGCCTTATGCTCCTCAACAAGGGTGTCGTGATGAACAAATGGGCTTGGCGCGATATCCCGGAATCATTGGATAATTGATGACGATAAAGCAACTTATCTCCGATATTATGAATACCCTGCAGCCGCTTTACGATGAACGTGAGGCGGCTGCGGTGGCTTCGTGGTATGTGTGCGTGCGGCTTGGAATGGAGCGATATGAGTTGGCACTGCGGGGGCAAGAGGAAGTGGATGCCGCGAAAATGGCTGAGATAGAGCGGGAGGTGGAAAAGCTGCGGACAGGGTGCCCCGTGCAGTATGTGCTGGGCGAGACGGAGTTTTATGGGCTGTCGTTCAAGGTCTCCCCGGCGGTGCTTATCCCGCGTCCCGAGACGGAGGAGCTGGTGCAGATGGTGGTGGATCGATATGCCCGCAAGGCAGCGAAAATCTGGGATGTGGGCACGGGCAGCGGCTGCATTGCCGTATCGTTGGCCAAAATGCTGCCCGATGCGGAAGTCTATGCCACGGATATCTCGGAAGCGGCGCTTGCCGTGGCGGCTCAAAATGCTGAAAACAATGGGGTTAAGGTCACCTTCGCCCGCCACGACATGACGGATGCGGAGCACCTTCCTTTCGGAGGAGACCCAGTCGACGTCATCGTCAGCAACCCTCCGTATATCCCCGTTGCCGATCGCGCAACCATGCACCGGAACGTGGTGGATTACGAGCCGGAAACCGCCTTGTTCGTCCCTGATGATGACAAATTCCTCTATTATGCCGCGCTCGCGCACCTCTCGCGGAGGGCGCTGAAACCCGCCGGGGGCGTGTTCGTGGAGACATACCACGACTTCCACGAGGAACTGATGGCGTTGTTTGAAAGCGAGGGTTTTGGTAATGTGCGATCTTTCAGGGATTTGAATGGAAGATTGCGGTTTTTGGCGGCGACAAGATGAGGCTCTGAGGAAGAAGGTGGTGAGAACTGCCGCTTCTTTTTCTTGCCGAAAATTTACCTCTAACACGCTTAGTATAAAGCGGATAGGCGGTGCGGCGAAATAATAAGCCGAGCCAATCCCAAAAAAGTGTATCTTTGCGACTTAAATTTTGGGACAATGAAATCGAACAATAAATATTTGAAATACGTCGTTTTTTTGTTTTGTTCTGTGATGCTGTTGGTGCTCGGCTCCTGCCAAACCTCGCAAAAGCAAACGCATAAACCTTCAAAATACCAGAGGGTGCGCACTCGTCATCAGCCGCGTTGGAACGCGACTACCTCCCAGAATACTACTTACTACATCAAGAAACATTCAACTCGGAAAAGTCACGACAGCGAAAAACGTAAACGTTAACTTATGACCAGAAAAAACTTGAAATATCCAATCATTCTCGTTTTCCTGCTTTTGGCGTTTGTGGGACGTTTGGCAGCGCAGGAAAACCATATCCAGTTCAATGTGGTGAATGACACCGCCCACATTGATGCGGTCATTGAGGAGGACTCCCTCGGTAATCTCATCAATTCCATGTATGATTCCAACTTGGACAATGTAGATCACGGTAACGGGTTGCTGTTCACCTATTTCAACTGGATGCCGGGCTATAATCTCTATCAGAATTTCGACATCGTGACTATCCATTACCGTCACCAGGGTTCGGCTCCGCGTGACACTATCGACCTTTCCGGCTATAGTCATCCTGCCAAATACCGTATCACTTCGAACTATGGTTATCGCCATCGTCGGATGCACCGTGGCGTGGATCTTGGCTATCCCGAGGGCACACCCGTGGCGGCTGCGTGGGACGGTATCGTCCGCATCTCCAAAGGTACGGCCAATACTGGCGGTTATGGCAATCTGGTGGTCATCCGTCACGACAATGGGTTAGAGACCTACTACGGCCATCTCTCCCGCCGGTTGGTGAATCCGGGCCAGATGGTGAAAGCTGGCGACATCATCGGACTTGGTGGCAATACGGGACGTTCCTACGGCGCTCACCTCCATTTCGAGGTCCGTTATCTTGGCAATGACATCAACCCCAATCGCCTCATTGACTTCGAGAATTTCCAACTGAAGTACGACACTATGTTTGTGTCAGGCTATTCGGTTTCGGTGCCGAATCCCAATCCCAATCCGAACGTTACTCCGAACAACCCTCCGAAGCAGTCCGGATCCCCCCAATACTATAAGGTCAAGAAAGGCGACACGCTTGGCGGTATTGCCGTGAAGTTCCGTACCACGGTTTCCAAAATCAAGAAACTCAATCATTTGCGTAGCGATTTCATTCGCGATGGTCAGCGTCTTCGTGTGCGTTAGCCATGAACCTTCGTGTTGTCGTTCCCGCTGCTTTCCTGATATGCCTGCTCTCAGTGGCATCGGCACAATATTCTTATTTCGATTTCGGCTTTGAACGCGAGACCTCCGTTCCCGTACGCGAAAACGGTCACGAGCTGCTCTGCTCGTGGGCGGGCGGCCTGAATTCCGTGCATTTTTCCGAAATAGACCTGGATCTGGATGGTACGCCGGATTTGCTGGGGTTCGAGAAGCACGGAAACCGCATCCTCCCGTTCTTGCGCACGGGCGACGGCTATAGCTATGCCCCGCAGTATGCCCGCTGTTTCCCAAATCTCCACGATTGGGTGATTCTCTGCGACTACGACCGCGACGGCAAGGCCGACATTTTCACTTACGGATTGGCATCGGTGCGCGTTTTCCGGAATGTCTCCACCGACACGCTTCGTTTTGAGCTGGTGACGGATGCGTTGCAGGCCTTCTATTACAATGGATACACGAATATTTACGCCTCTCCTGACGATTATTTGGTGGTGGATGATGTGGATGGAGACGGGCATCTGGATATTCTGAATTTCTGGGTGTTGGGAAAGTATGTGCATCAATTGCGCAACTATGCCGCCGATGGAGATCCTTTCGATTTTCACTTGGAAAACGAGTGTTGGGGGCATTTCGAGGAGGCTGCCGACAACAATGCCATCACGCTGTTTTCGGACTGTGAAAGCAAGTCCGGCGATGACGACCATCCGCGCCATACCGGCTCCTCGATGTTGCTCCACGATTTCGATGGCAACGGATTGCCCGACCTGTTGGTGGGCGATGTGGATTCGCCGTACGATATTTTGTTGTATAACCACGGGACGCTTCAAGATCCGCACATGACGGCGCAGGACACGGCCTTCCCGGCCAATATGCCCATCCGTCTCTATTCCATGCCGGCGGCTTCCTTCGTGTCGTTGCCGGGCCGTACTCAGCCTTCTTTGTTGGTGTCGCCTTCCGATCCGTCGTTGACCAAGTCGCAGGATTTGAACAGCGTCTGGGTTTATGATTATAACCCTCAGCTGCAGCAATACACGCTTTCGCAAACGGATTTCCTGCAAGGAGAGATGATTGATGCGGGAAGCGGCTGTCATCCTGTGCTGTTCGATTATGATGGCGACGGGTTGTTGGACTTGTTCATCGGCAATTACGGCGCGTTTGACAGTGTCCAAACCGTGAATGGCTGGCTGACCTCCTATTTCTCGTCTTCGGTGAGTTACTATCGGAACACGGGCACGGCCTCCCATCCGGAATTTACCCTGCAGACCCGCGATTTTGGTAATCTCAAGCAATTGGGAAAGAATGCGTTGCATCCCGCTTTCGGGGATTTTGACGGCGACGGGTTGACAGACATGCTTTGCGGCAACCAGGACGGCACGCTCCTGTTGGTGCCGCATCAGCGGCTGATGACGGGCGAGGGGAGTGTCACGGAGAACTTCGGGCAGGTGGATGTAGGCGAATGCAGTACCCCCCAGTACTTCGATTTGGATGGCGATGGGCATAGAGACCTGGTGATCGGCAACCGTCGCGGACTGTTGTCCTATTACCGTAATGTGGGGACGATTATCCCTCAATTTCAGAAGGTTACGGACACGTTGGGCGGGGTCGATATGCGTGATTTCACCTTGTCGTATTTCGGATACAGTGTGCCTTGTTTCTATCGCGATGTACAGTATGGCACGGTGTTGTTCTGTGCGGGCGAGCTGGGCGAAGTGGCTTATTACAAGGGGATTGACGGGAACTTGGACGGCGTGTTCGAGAAGGCGGAGGGCAACATGGCGGAGACGGTCAACGGGGTGGCGAAAGGCTTCCGGGAGGGTAGGAGAGTGGCGGCGGCGGTCGCGGATCTTAGCGGCGACGGGAAACCCGAGCTGATCCTCGGCAACTATGCCGGGGGTGCTGCGTTCTTTGCCGGTGCGGTGCCTCCGTTGCACAATACTGTGGTGGAAAGGTCTTTTCCAAAGTTGCATGTTTGGCCGAACCCTACGAGCGGCGTTGTTAATGTAGAATGTACAACGGACAATGTACAATTATTCGAGGGGGGGATACAGATTTTGGATATGTACGGGAAATTGGTACGGGAGGTAGAGACGTTTCATGAAACGTCTCTACAACGGATTGACATTTCGGATTTGTCCGCCGGGGTCTATTTCTTGCGCCTTCCTCTTATTGATGGCGGTGGTGTTGTTTCGAAGGTGGTTAAGTATTGACGGAGGTTTCAGCTTACAGGTTCTCTCGGGAGCGCGTGTCTCTGTTACCCCGCGCCCTTGCGGGTCAAAGGTTCCGTTTGGCCGGAAAAACACGGCGTTGAATCGCCAGAGGAGGGCGAATGGGAAAAGGCAAGTGGTGTCTCGCGAGGGGTAGAATGCAAAACGGAATCTCCGGGTCGCAAGGGGGTGGAAAGCAAACAAAGGTCGTCGCCAGGCCGTCGTTAGCCATTAACCGCTAACCGTAAACCATTAAGTCAAGGACCTCGTCTTCGGTCATCCCGGTGATTTTCGCGACTATGGTCGGATTGAGTCTTTCGACGAGCATGTTGAGTGCGAGCTGGCGTGTCTTTTCTTCTCGTCCTTCTTCTCGTCCTTCTTCTCGTCCTTGTAAAAGGCCCTGTTCGAGTCCTTTTTTAAACCCTTCCTGATGAGCGTCCTCGCGCTCGCACTCCACCATCTCCTGAACATCCTCGTGCTCCATTAGACTCTTGACATAACCCTGTTTTTCCATATCGGTGAAATTTGTGATTTGACATTCCTCGTAGAACCGCTGCTGCATGGGCGTCAGCGTCTCGAACTCCTGCTCCGGCATATAAACTACCCGGGTGAACATGTAGAGACAGCGGTTGCGCTCGTCGCGCATATCCAGCGATTCCAATTGCGCGGCAAATTTACTCAATTCAACGAAATAGTAAACATTGTTTTTTGAAAAAATTTCATTGTCGTCGTCCTTCGGGTAAATACTCCAAAAGAAACGTCCCCGCCCTTTGAATTCTAACAGGTTGACACTCATTATGTTGAAAGAATACACGCGGGGCACGTGTTCATACTTCTCATCCCCATGTTCTAGGTTCTGAATCGTGGCGAGGCTCGTATATACCCGCAGCCGGTTGGCGTAATGCTTGTTCGGGCCGTTCTGCATCTCCACGATGAAACGGTCGCCGTCCTGGTTTTTGCAGAATAGGTCGAAACGCACGTATTTGTCCTCCTTCTGGATGCCGAGCAGTTCGGTGGGCAGGTAGGTGATGTCGGTGATGACACCGGTGTCGTAGGAGATGAATGCGTTGAGGAGGTGGATCAGGATGTCCTTGTTTCGTTCCGAGGCCAGCAACCTCTTGAACCCGAAGTCCGACAACGGGTTGATGACCTTCAGGTTGTGTTTCTTGATGTACTCTTCGGCCTCTTTCAGGCTCGGGAGTCCCTTTTTGCTGTCGATGTTGGTTTTGAAAGATCGAGCTTTGTCTGATTGAAGCAATTTTGTCTTCTTCGCCTTCTGTCTTTTTGTTTTTCTGGACATGACTTTGTTTGTTTGGGTTTTTGATTTTGTTCGTTGTGGTTTAACGGTTGTCCGTAGAGACGGGGCGACACGCTGTTGTGGGGACGGGGCGCGCCCCGTCTCTACATCGGCGCGGAACGCACCTTTCGGGACGGCGTTTTCCCGTCGGCAAATATACAACCGAAAACGCCGTTTGTCAAGGGTTTAGAGATATTTTTTTAGCGCTGAAAATCAGGTGGTTGGAAATTATGATGTATTATTTTAACAATTAATTGTTAAAATTATACGCGGCATTTCGCAGGAAATCGGCGGAGTTCACACTTCGCTCCACTTTGTTACGCTTATGTGGGGTTATGAAGATGTCGTGCCTCTGGCACGCAAAGTCCATATTCCAATTTCTAAAAAATATTATTGCATCAGTAGTGATGCATAATGAAGAATGCAAAATGAAATATTTATTACTTTTGCGGATTCTACTTGGGGGGGTGTGGGGAATGGATATTTGATGATAACTGTTTGAAATACAATGGAAAGAATAAAAAAAGTCTCCTTTCTGTCTTTGTTTTGGATGCTGTTTGCACTCGGTTTGCACGCGCAGGCCCCGCAGGGGTTCTCGTACCAGGCGGTGATCCGCAACGACTCGAGCCGGCTGATTGTGAACCGTCCCGTGGGCGTGCGGGTGAGCATCTTCGGTGCGGCCAGCGGCACCGTGTATAGCGAGCGGCATACGGCGCAGACCAACGAGAACGGGCTGCTCACCCTCGAGATCGGCGGCGGCGAGGAGCAGTTCGGCGACTTCAGCGGGATTGCGTGGGGCGAGGATGTCTTCTCGCTGCGCACCGAGTACGACCCGGACGGCGGCAGCGACTACACGCTCACCATAGAGCAGCAGTTGGTGAGCGTGCCCTATGCGCTGTATGCGAAAGAGGCGGGGAACGTGCCGGCGTTTGCCATCACCCAGACCGCGACAGGTTATGTTCTGGTGATGACGCCTCCCGGTGGTATGCCCCAGACCTATGAACTGCGTGACGGTGAGGACGGCGCGATGGGTCCGCAGGGTCCTGCCGGTCCGCAAGGTCCGCAGGGGGTCGGCATCACGAGCATTATCGGGCCCAGCAGCAGCGGACTGAACGATACATACACCATCGTTTTCTCCAACGGCACCACCACCCAGTTCACGGTGACCAACGGTGCCGCCGGTTCTCAGGGTCCGCAAGGTCCTGCCGGTGCCACAGGCGCGACGGGTCCGCAAGGCGACACAGGTCCCGCCGGTCCTCAGGGACCTCAGGGCGAGCAAGGCCCTGCCGGAGCGACGGGTCCCCAGGGACCGCAAGGCGAGCAGGGCTCGCAAGGTCCTGCCGGTAACGACGGAAGGGGTATCGCCAACATTCTCGGACCCTCTGTGAACGGTTTGGCGAAGACCTATACCATTGTTTATACGGACGGCACCACCCACTCCTTCACGGTGAATGACGGTGCTGCCGGCACCACGGGCCCTCAGGGGCCACAGGGCGAGCAAGGGCCTGCTGGTGCGACGGGTGCGCAAGGTCCGCAAGGCGAGCAGGGTCCGCAAGGTCCTGCCGGTAACGACGGAAGGGGTATCGCCAACATTCTCGGACCCTCTGTGAACGGTTTGGCGAAGACCTATACCATTGTTTATACGGACGGCACCACCAAC
>Ga0310690_10004923_pt1 | contig 18532 bp, 17 predicted proteins | sample AusTroGonzalo_MG_2_FD_207661 | JGI IMG/M metagenome (GOLD analysis project Ga0310690, IMG submission 207661) | Bovine rumen microbial communities from tropical cattle in Woodstock, Queensland, Australia - Gonzalo_04 (v2) (version 2) | ecosystem: Host-associated > Mammals > Digestive system >...
TATAGAGTTCTTTCAATTCATCGGTCGGAACATATCCGATTTGTTCGTATTTCTTGTCAAGTTCCTGAAACTTAGGATAAAACCGGCTATACGCGGCATCCCAGTCGGTGGTATCGACATCCCAGAAAACATACCCCGTGCTGAGGACTTTCCAAAGATAGTCGAACTGTTCGGTATAGGTGCTGTAGGCCAGATCTCCACTTTCACCGATATAGGGCATGTAGTCGGCCTGTTTGCGACAGGAGGTGATTATTACGACCAATATTGCTGCGATTGCGATAATTCTTTTCATTTTCTTTGTTTTGGTGATCCCCACATTACGGCTTCGCCTTATGTGGGGTTATTAGCACTTCGTGCGTCTTGTCCCTTCGGGACTGCTTAAGGAATTATGTTTATTATATTGTGGTTTTTCGTTACTATTGCCTATTGCCTGTTGCCTATTGCCTGTTGCCTGTTGCCTATTCCCTATTGCCTATTGCCTATTCCCTTAAAACTGATAACTGGCTCCGAAAGTGATAGACAACGTGTTGAGATACCTCGGGTCACGCAGGTTCGGGGAGCTGCGGTGGTGACTGACAAGGTCGTAGTAGTAAAGCGCGTCGAGGTTAATGCCCCAATGGTCATCCAGCTTGTAGCTCAAGCCTAAACCGCCGATGAGGCCTGCACAAAAACGGGCATCCTCATTCGTGAATTCACGCACCTCATTGAAGTCGTTAAAATAGACGTAATAGTCTGTCATCCAATAGGTTTTGCCCACTCTGCGCTCGCGAAGCCAGTAACCCATATAACCTCCGACATACGCATGTCCGCGCAGGCGTTCGCCGCCGAAGGAGAAATCCGCCATGATGGGCAGCATCAGGTAATAGTTGTGATGGTTGGTGAAAACCGGATCCACGTAGTTGAGATTCCGGTTCATGCGATGTGAGCGGCGCATAAAGCTGAGGTCGGCACGGAGCGCAAACCAGTCGGTAAAGCCGTAACGCGCCTGAATACCGGCATCAAAACCGCTGAATCCGGAATAGGATTCGTCAATACGGCCTGCATTGGACCGCGTGATGGTGGTGTAGTCCCATCCACCCTTGAGGCCCACAGACCACTGGGCATCCGCCACAAGCACGATACAGCTGAAAACCATCGCGACACACAATTTCAATACGATATTCTTTTCCATAAGAGGTTGTCTTTATTCCGAAAATGAGACGGCAAAGGTACATTTTTTTACAATAAAAAGAGACCCGTCTCCCGACAGGTCTCTTTATATATAATATGGTAAGGGTTCCGATTATTGCGTCACTCTTTCGAGCCACTTCACCATACCGAGCATGACGGCCATGGAGACGAAGCAGACGGCTGCGAAGACGGCCCAGCAGTATTTGATCGGCCAGGCGTTGTACATCACCGGTCCGAGCCAAATCATCAGGTTGCCGATGGCAGTAGCGCCAAGCCACAAGCCCTGGCACAAGCCCACCATGTGGCGCGGAGCCACTTTGGAGACGAACGACAGACCCAGCGGGGAGATGAACAATTCTGCAACAGTCAGCAGGAAGTAGGTCACGAGCAGCACCCAAGGAGCGGCTTTGGCAAGACCAGCAGCAGCCATTTGGGCAGCATCCATCAAACGGAATTCTTCGCCAGAAGGATAATTCTTGACGATGGAGAAAATCATCAGGAAGAGGTACGCACTACCGGCAATGGCCATACCCAAAGCGATCTTGCGCGGAGTAGACATCGTGACTCTCTTGTTGAAGATAATCATCAGCGGGGTGAGGATAATGACAAAGTAGGGATTCAAGGCCTGCCAAATTTCGGGAGCGATGGCATCCGTCTTGACGAAGTCGCGAGCGAACACGGACAGGGACTGACCGTTCTGGTGGAAAGAGAACCAGAAGAAGATGGCGATGCCCAGCACGGCGAACAACGCATACAGACGTTGTTTGATTTCCGTGGCCATGGCGAGTTTCTCCTCAGCAGTATATTCCACCACCTGAGCCTGCTCTTTCTTGGCCGGTTGCGGGAATTTATACTTGTTAACCAAGAAGATGGTCAACGAGATAACCATTGCAATGACAGACGCGATGAAGGAGAAATGCACACCTTGGTTGAAAACGATGATGTAGTCGGAGCAGAAGGTGGCCGTGTCGACGAAGTTGTAACCGGGTTGCAGCACAGCGGCCATGGTCTCAGAAAATTTCTGAGTCATCTCGCCGTTGGCCAAGAACTGGTGGCACAAGCCGGACATGTCTGCATTGTAGACGAAGTGGTGAGCCTTCAGCCACCATTCGCGGAGGAACGGGGCGATAAACGGGGCAAAGAAACCACCGATGTTGATGAAGACGTAGAAAATCTGGAAACCAGAGTCACGACGCTTCTTGGCCTCTGCGAGAGCCTCGGGGCCTTTCTTCGCAGCCTCTTCCTCGAACTCGTCGTACAGCTTGCCGACGATAGCCTGCAGGTTGCCCTTGAACAGACCGTTACCGAAGGCGATGAACAACAAAGCCATACAAGTGATGGTCAGGATAGTAGCCCAGCCCGGACCACTGTCCAAGATAGCACCGTCAGCGGTTTTGCTGAACAACGGGATAGCCATCACCACATAGCCGATAGCCATGATGATGAGACCCCATTGAATGGTCTTGTTGTAGTTTTGTGTTCTGTCGGCGATGATACCGCCCACCAAGCTCAAGACATAAATTCCGAAGTAGAACACGGAATAAATGACGCCGGCCGTACCGTCGGGAAGACCGAACTTTGACACCAGGAAGAGAAGCAGCACGGCGTTCATAATGTAGTAGCCGAAACGCTCGCCCATGTTGCTCAAAGCCGCGGCAATGAGGCCTTTCGGGTGATTTTTAGCTTCCTTCACATAATAGATAATGAACGGCACAATGGTGAGTGCGCCGACAAGACAAATAATAGCAGCTATACTCATACTTTATTGAATTTTAATTGTTTACAGATGTTGGTTGATCTTCGCCACCAGCTCGTCTTTCTTAATCACGCCGACATGACGATCCACAAGCTCGCCGTTCTTGATGAAGACCAGCGTGGGGATGTTCATGATGCCGAACTGCATGGCGATGTCGCCGTTCTCGTCGGTGTCGCATTTGCCGACCACGGCCTTGCCCTCAAATTCAGCAGCGACCTCTTCCACGATGGGAGCGATGCTTCTGCACGGGCCACACCAGGTTGCCCAGAAATCAATGACAACCAGTTTGTCGCCTTTGATCAGGGTCTCAAAATTCTCATTGTTAATTGCTAATGCCATAGTTTTTGGATTTTAAAATTATTAAGCGGCAAAGATACGATTTTTTCAATTCACAATGCATAATGTATAATGTACAATTGTACTCAGGCTACAATTAAATAATTTTGTATATTTGCCACCTCGAAATTTTTAGAAAATGAAACAGTTGAAAAGTTTAACGGCACTCTGTTTTTGCATGGTGACACTGCTGGCCGGATGCACAAAGTTCGGCACGGCGGTCTCCGAAATCACCTCTACCGAATACAACAATAAAATGCTGACAGTCACGGCGTTGGTAACGGACAACGGCGGTTGCGACTACTATATGGAGGAGGGTTTCTGTTACAGTCTCTTCTGCCCGCCGAACCTCAACGACATCTACACCACCGAGGTCAATGTCGCCCACACCGTCCCTGCCGATTCAGCCGTTTTCTCGGCCACCTTCACCCTGCCGATGGTCGATACGGCTTACTACGTGTGCGCCTACGTGAAAAACAGCGCAGGACTCTCGTACAGCCCCGCCGTGCGCGTCTCCACCGGTAACCAGCCCGATCCCGCGAAATAGCGCCGCGCGTAACGAATAACAGACAGTTTTAACCAAAAATAAGAATAAATGAGCAAGATTCTCGCTATCAACCCCGGAGCCACCTCCACCAAAGTCGCCATCTTCGAAGGCAACGAACAGATATTCCTGAAGAACATCAAGCACTCCACTGAGGAGCTGTCACAGTTCGCCACCATCGCCGACCAATATGAGTTCCGCAAGAACATCATCACCTCCACCTTAGAGGCGGAAGGCATCAACCTGAACGACATCAACATCGTGATGGGTCGCGGCGGCCTCGTGAAACCCTTGAAATCAGGCGTTTACAGAGTCAACGAACTGATGCTGGAACATCTGAAGATGGGCTACAGCGGTCAGCACGCTTGCAACCTCGGCGGCCTCATCGCCGACAGCATCGCCAAATACATCGGCCTCGACTGCGCCTATATCGCTGACCCTGTGATGGTGGACGAAATGAACGAAATCGCCCGCATCTCCGGTCACCCGATGTTTGAGCGTCAATCCATTTTCCACGCCCTTAACCACAAAGCCATCGGCCGTATGTATGCCAAGGATTGCGGCAAAAAATACGAGGACCTCAACCTCATCATCACGCACATGGGCGGCGGTGTGAGCGTGGGTGCACACGAGAAAGGCAAAGTCATTGACGTGAACCAGGCGCTGGACGGCGAAGGTCCGTTCTCCCCCGAGCGTTCCGGCTCCCTGCCGATGAACCAGTTCCTGAAAGCTTGTTTCAGTGGAAAATACACCCAGCAGGACATGCAGAAGATGCTCGTCGGCAAGGGCGGTTACGTTGGCTATTTCGGCAGCAACGACGCCTACGCTGTGGAGAAAGCCGCCATCGCTGGCGACCCGAAAGCCGAACTTCTGGAAGAGGCTTTCGCCTACCAAGTGGCCAAGCAAATCGGCGAAAACGCCTGCGTGCTGAAGGGCAAGGTTGACGCCATCATCCTCACCGGCGGCATCGCTTACGGCAAACCCGTTGTCGCCCGCATCAAGAAATACGTAGAGTGGATTGCTCCTGTGGCGGTCTATCCTGGCGAAGACGAAATGGCCGCCATGGCCCTCAACGCCAACATGATTCTCAACAAGGAAATCGAAATCCAGGAGTACGTATAATGCCCACTTTCGCGCTCTACAACCGGCGGTCCGCAGCACTACAGCCCGTCGCCGATTCAGTCGTTAACTTTCTGGTGCGGAACCACTGCAACGTGGTTCTGCATCAGAATGTTTTATGTGAAAACACTGATTTACAGCGTTTTGAGACACATTTCGACCTGCAACGAATTGGCACTGTGGATTTTATGGTCTCCATCGGGGGCGACGGCTCGTTTATCGATGCGGCCAACCTCGTCGGTGACCTGGGCATCCCGTTGGTGGGCGTGAACACCGGGCGCGTGGGTTTTCTCTCCGCCATCAAGAAGGACGACACGGAAGCGTGTCTCCGCATGTTGCTCGACGGCCAATATACGCTGGAATCGCGCTCGCTGCTCCACATCGAAGGGAGCGCGCCGCTGTCGCTGGACACACATTTCGTGGTTAACGACGTGACCGTGCGGGCCACTGACAGTGATTCCATTAACGCCATTACGGTGTCGGCAGGCGGGCGGCATGTGAACACCTACTGGGCCGACGGACTTATCGTGGCTACCCCGACAGGTTCTACTGCCTATTCGATGAGCTGTGGCGGCCCCATCCTGCACCCGCAGACCGACGTGGTGGTGCTCACCCCCATCGCCTCGCACTCCCTCAACGTCCGGCCGTTGGTCATCCCCGCCGGTCAAACCCTGGAAATTGCCGTGGACGGACGCGGCGGCAAATATTCGCTTTGCGTTGACACCCAGCGGGTTATCCTCGACGACAGCGTCCGGCTTTTCATCACCAAAGAACAATTCAATATCCAAACGGTATTGTTCGACAACGCGGATTTCTACGCCACCATCCGCGAAAAACTGCTCTGGGGGCTCGATAAACGCAACGATTAGAACCCCGTCCCAGGGCCTCAATCTTTCAACATTTTTGTGTTTATTTTTTTATCAAAACACCTCTTCTTAGAAGAGGTATTATTTTTAATTTTGTCAGATTAAAAGTAATTGTGCAAACCTGTATGAGATACGTCAAACCGGTAGTTCGTATATTGCTGAGTATCACGCTGATAGTGGTGCTTGTTTTGGCATTCGTCTATATGCCGAAGCAGCGCTGTGAGCGTATCTCATCCGTGGTCCATACGCAAAACGAGAGCGTCACCGTCAGCCCGGAAGACGTGGACGCGCTAATCGCGAATGCCGGCATCGAGGTGGTCGGCAAGGCTGTCAAAGAGGTCGACGAGGGCGAAATCATCTCGCTGCTGAAGTCCAATCCGTACATCGAAAACGTGAACTTCGTCCATTTCGCAGGCCGGAAACTGGTCATTGACTACACCCTGCGAGAAATCGTGTTACATGTGTTCACCCCCAGCGGTGAACATTATTTTGTCGACAATGAGGGCATTGTCGTCCCGTTCACCCCGAAAATGCAGGACTACCTGATGATTGTCAACGGCAATATCAGCGACAGCTACAAAGTGGGCAAGAAAGCCCCGAAAGGAGTGCAGAACGCACTCGAACTGACCAAGGTCATCCATGGGGACGCCTTCTACGAGGCGCAGTTCCGGCAGATTTACCTCAACGGCCGCAACGACATTGAACTCACCAGCGCCATCGGCGGGCAGACCATCCTTTTCGGGTCGGTCGAGAACGCCGCCGAGAAACTGGCCAACCTCAAGACCGTTTACGAGAACGGGCTGTCACACAAGGGCTACAACACCTACGCCCAACTCGACGCCCGCTACAAAAACCGAATTATAGCAACAAGAAAATAACCCGCGCGTATGGAGAAAAACTACTCGGACAATAATCTGACCTTCAACAACATGGCGAGCGACATCGTAGTCGGTCTCGACATCGGCACAACCAAGGTGGCCACCATTGTCGGCTATCTGAACAACAAGGGCAAAATCGAAATCCTGGGGCACGGAAAATCCGCGTCGAAGGGAGTCGAGTACGGCCTCATCCAAAACCTGCTGAAAGCGCAGGAGAGCATCCGCACCTCTGTGCAACTCGCCACCAGCCACGCCCGTGTGGACGAGATCGACAGCGTATATGCCGGTATCGCCGCGCGACACATCCGTACCGCCAACTGCAAACACTACATCTTCCGCGCCAACCACAACGCACTGATCAGCCAGGAGGAACTCGACGCAATGAAGCATGACGTCGAGAACATCGCCCTCCCGCCCGATCAACGTATCATTGCCATCATCCCGCAGAAATACGTGATTGAGGATTCTGCAGACGGCGCCAGCCACGAATCCCTTGACCCCGTCGGGGAAATCGGCACCAAAATCACCGGATTCTATCAGATTATCACTGGCAACATACAGGAAATCAAGAAGATCGACACTTGCATAACCTCTTCGAACATCGAAGCCAAGGAGCTCATTCTGGAACCCATCGCCTCCGGCCTCTCCTGTCTCACCGAGGACGAGAAGCAGCGCGGCGTTGCCCTGATCGACATCGGTGGCGGCACCACCGACATGGTCATCTTCCAGAACGGGCGGCCGAAATTCTGTAAGGTGATTCCGTTCGCAGGCTCTGTTATCACGAAGGACATCGCCAGCGTGTGCAACATCCCGGAGGACACCGCCGAGGAGCTGAAGGTCAACCACGGCAGCTGTATCCCTGAGAAGAGCAGCCCCAGCCGCGTGAGCACCATCCTCCGCCCCCACGGCCAGCCCCCGTTGAAAATCACCGACGAACAACTTGCCAAAATCATTTACAGCCGCGTCCATAAGGAGATTCTCGGTATCGTCAAGGCGGAACTGGAGAATTCCGGCTGCATGAAGATGCTGCAAAACGGCGCGGGCCTCGTGCTCACCGGCGGCGGCGCCAAACTGCGCCACCTCGTCGAACTGTGTCAGTACGACCTCGGCCTCAACACCCGCATCGGCATCCCCGGCATCGGTTTCGCCGATTCCCTCTCCAACGAGCTCAAACAACCGCTTTACTCCACAGCCCTCGGCCTGCTCAAATACGGCATCGAATGTGAGACCAAAGACTTCCAACCCACCGACGGCATGGAGAGCGAAAGCGAATCCAAAAGCGGGAACAACGACGTGACAAAACCCGATAGAAACGATAGAGGCAACCGAAAGTCCGGTCAGCTAATCGAGACGCTCAAACGGACGCTCACCAGCTTCTTCGAGCAAATTTCATAGAAAAACCAAACCATTAACCGAACGTAATAGAGAAACAAATATGGAAGAAACAATCAACTTCACCCCCGACTTCGGAGCGAAAGAGAACACGTCCACCATCAAGGTGATCGGCGTGGGCGGCGGCGGAAGCAACGCCGTGCAGCACATGTACGCGGAAGGCATACAAGGCGTGGACTATCTGGTCTGCAATACCGACAAATGTCACTTGGACGCTTGCAAAGTACAAGACAAACTGCTGTTAGGCAACGGATTAGGCGCAGGTGCCAATCCTGACGTGGCCCGCGAATTCGCCTCCAAGAGCGAGGACAAAATCAAGGAATTCATCGGCGAGAACACCAAGATGCTCTTCATCGCCGCCGGTATGGGCAAAGGCACCGGCACGGGCGCATCACCCGTGGTCGCAAAAGTGGCCAAGGAGATGGGCATCCTCACCGTCGGCGTCGTCACCGAACCTTTCAAATTAGAAGGCAAACGCATCAAGGCCGCTGCCGAAAAAGGCATCGAAGAGATGAGCAAGTTTGTGGATTCCCTCATCATCGTGAATAACCAAAACCTGATGAAGTACTACACCTCTATGCCCATCAACGAGGCGTACGGTCAGGTCGATGATATCCTTAAAAACGCTGTGAAGTGCGTGGCCGAAATCATCACCGTCACCTACGGACAGAACGTCGATTTCAACGATGTGAAGTCCATCATGGAGCATAGCGGCAAAGCCCTTCTCGGCATTGCCACCGCACAAGGTGAGGACCGCGTCCAGAAAGTGCTCGATGACGTGCTCAACTGCCCGTTGCTCGAGAACGCTGACATTAGCGACGCCAAGAACTTCCTCTTCTTCGTCACCTACGGTTCCAAAAAACAGATCACCATGGGCGAACTCGAAGTGCTCCAAGATCGCTTCGACGACATGCAGGCCGATAACGTGCACGTCATTTGGGGACATGGTCTTGACGAAAGTTTGGGCGACAACATCAAACTCTCCCTCGTGGTCACCAATTTCGACTCTGCCCACGAGGAACAGAACGAAATCATCATTGACAACACGGGCGAAACCATCAACAATGTTGTGGAGGAGAATCCGCAAGTTGAGGATACCCAAAAGAAAGTCGAAGAGTTTGCCCAGCAGCAGGAGAGCATGGAGACTGCGGCACCGCAGCAACCCGTAGCCCAGCAGGAAGCCGATCCCGTCTTCAGCACCCCCACCTTCCAGGAAGCGAGCGGCGTTGAGGCACCTGTCAGCAGCCCCGTAATCACCTTCTCCGATGATACGAAGAACATTTTCGGAAGCGACAACCTCACTGCCCCCTCACTCAATTACGACAATGATGACGTTTTCAAACAGCTGGTAGAACAGCCCACCTTCAACCGCAGCAGCGATGCGTTCTCCACACAGCAAAGCCGTGCACAGGTGACCGTTGAAGAACCCAGCAACCCGGTCTATTACGAACTGAAAGACGACACCTTCGACGTCTTCCACGGATTTGCCGATTAAGCGTTGAGCTCCCGCCGCAGGATACGCTCCCAGCGGGAATACGCTTCCAGATATTGATCGTGGTGATCCCAATCCGGGGTCACCACTTCTATTTTATGAAGTGAACGGAAAGCCTCCTCGGAGGTGGCAAAGAAGCCTGAACCCAGCGCAGCACCTGTGGCCGCCCCGACAGAACCATCCGTGTCGTAGAGTTCAATCACCGCATCAGCTACTGTGGCCAACGTCGTGCGGAAAACGGGACTGAGGAACATATTGGCATGGCCCGCACGAATCACCTTGGTGTCCATGCCCGTAGCCTGCATAATGTCCATGCCGTACTTGAACGAAAAAGCGACACCCTCTTGTGCGGCACGTGCCAACGTGCTGGCATTATGATTGTTAAAGTTAATTCCGTGAATGGAGGCACCCAACTGGCGGTTCTCCAAAATGCGTTCCGCCCCGTTGCCGAAGGGCAAAATCGTCACCCCATCCGAACCAATCGGGACTTGAGCGGCCATCTCATTGAACTGGTCATACGAGACCTGCGGCGCCACTGTCCGCTTCATCCAAGCATTCATGATACCCACGCCGTTGGTACAATGCATTACACCGAGGCGCGGATGTTCGACCGAATGGTTCACATGCGCAAACATGTTGACACGCGAACGGGAATCGGTGCTGACTTTGTCACTGATGCCATACACAACACCCGAAGTACCTGCCGTAGCCGCTATCTCACCCGGATTCAACACATTGAGAGAGAAGGCGTTGTTAGGTTGGTCACCGGCACGGTAACAGACGGGCGTCCCTTCGCGTAAGCCCAACTCCGTAGCCGCTACCTTGTTCACCCTACCCTGCTCGCCAAACGTGGGAACAGTCTCCGCAACCATTTCCGCCGGAATCCCGAAAAACGCCAACAATCTGTCTGACACAGCATTATCTGCGAAATCCCAGTTCATACCCTCCGAGAGTCCCGGCACGGTGGTGCGCACCTCACCGGTCATCCGCATGGCCAGATAATCTCCGGGCAACATATACTTATATATACTATTGAATAGATTAGGCTCGTTCTCGCGCACCCAGGCCAGCTTCGCCGCCGTGAAATTGCCAGGCGAATTGAGCAGGTGTGTCAGGCAGTAGTCGTGACCGAGAGCCTCAAATGCCTTCTCCCCGTACGGCACCGCGCGGCTGTCGCACCAGATAATGCTGGGACGAAGCACTTGCAAGTCCTTGTCAACCAGCACTAAACCGTGCATCTGGTAGGTAATGCCGATGGCTTTGACATCTTCAGCTTTGATGTTGCCAGCGACCATCGCCTGCTGTAGCGCCGTTTTCAGATACGACCACCAATCTTCGGGACGTTGCTCCGCCCAGCCGTTCTGCACGGAGAGAATCGGGGCTTCCGTATCCGGTGCGAGCCCTTTTGCGACAACTTTTCCTGTTTCACCATCCAAAACGGAGACTTTCACGGAGGAACTGCCTAAATCAATGCCTAAAAAACAATCCATATCACAAAATCTTATATTTGACGGCAAAGATACAAATTTTGTCTGTTGCCTGTTACCACTTGCTTTTGCCTATTATCTAACAAAGTTTTCATTTTTTTTCACCCAGCCACTCATCATCCTAAAAAAATACTATTTTTGCATTGGTTTTGTATTTGGTAAATTTAGGGGAGGAAAAAGCCGTCGCGAAGTATGGAAGTTGTTAATAATTAAAAATATAGGAGGTTTATTATGTTAAAGAACAGAAGTTTGATCGACCCGAACGATTTCACGCGCGAAGAATTCCGCGAAATTTTCGATTTGGGTCACCAGATCATCGCCAATCCGGCGAAGTACAGCAAGAGTTGCGAAGGCAAGATCCTGGCAACTCTTTTTTACGAACCGAGCACGCGCACGCGCTTGAGTTTCGAGACGGCCATGCTGCGTTTGGGCGGCCAGGTGATCGGTTTCTCCGAAGCCGCTTCCTCTTCCACCGCAAAGGGAGAAAGCATCGCCGACACGCTGCGTACTGTGGAGTGCTATGCCGACATCGCGGCCATGCGCCATCCCAAGGAAGGTGCCCCGCGTTTGGCCAGCCATTACATCCACATGCCGCTCATCAACGCCGGTGACGGCGGCCACCAGCACCCCACGCAGACCCTCACCGACATCCTCACCATCGAGCGGTTGCGCGGCAGCGTGGAGAACAAAACCTACGGCTTCTGCGGCGACCTCAAATTCGGCCGCACGGTGCACTCCCTCGTCAAATTCCTCAGCAACTATGAAGGCGTCCGCTTCATCTTCATCTCTCCCGAAGAGTTGCGCGTGCCCGAGTACATCCGCGAAGAGGTGGTCCGCAAGAAAGGCATCCCCTTCCAGGAGGTGGACCAGATGGAACCCTACATGGGCGAGCTCGATTTCCTCTACATGACCCGCGTGCAGCGCGAGCGTTTCTTCAACGAAGAGGACTACATCCGCCTGAAAGACCGCTTCATCCTCGACAAGGAGAAGATGTCCTACGCCCGCCCCGACACCTACATCCTGCACCCGCTGCCGCGCGTCAACGAAATCAGCACTGAAGTCGATGACGACCCGAGAGCGCAATATTTCCAGCAGGCCAAGAACGGCATGTACGTCCGTATGGCTTTGATCCTCAAACTTTTAGGAATTTATTAAAAACCCGAAATCATGTTAGAAATCACCAGTATAGAAAAAGGTATTGTCATCGACCACATTACCGCCGGCTACGGAATCCAGGTGTTCAACTATCTGAACCTCGACAAGGCCGATTATAATGTCGCGCTCATCTGCAACGCCTACAGCCAGAAGATGGGCAAGAAAGACATCATCAAGATTAACAATGTCATCGACATCAACTACGATTTCCTCGGGCTGATCGACCCGAATGCCACGGTGAACATCATCGAGGACGGAAAGACGGTGAAAAAGGTGAAGTTGGAGGTTCCGGACCGCGTGGAGAACATCATCCGCTGCAAAAACCCGCGCTGTGTCACCTCTGTGGAGCACTATTTCCCGCACGTCTTCCACCTCGTGGACAATGAGAAACGCTCCTACCGCTGCGAATACTGCGACGACATCGTGGTGCCTTACACAGTGAAATAATTTATTTTCTCAAACTGTTTTGCGTATCAAAAAAAAGTGTATTTTTGCCGCGCAAAACTGAAGGTCTCGTGGCCGAGCGGTTAGGTACTGGTCTGCAAAACCAGGCACTCCAGTTCGAATCTGGACGAGACCTCCAAAATGTAGAGATGTAGCGCGCTACGTCTCTACGTTTTTTTTGTACCTTTGCCGTCCGAAATTTACACGTATGCTCTTGCTAAATAGTTTTTTCTACAACGACTGGTTCAACTGGGACAAGAATCTGTTCCAGTACATTAACAGCCATAATTCCCCGTTTTGGGACAAGGTGATGTGGGTAATCACCAGCGCCCAATTTGGTGTTATCTATTTTTTGATTCTGTCTGCCCTGGCCGTCTGGTTCTATCGCAAGCAATCGTGGAAAATTCTGCTGTTTATCGGGGTGGTGGCGCTATCGGCTGACGCAATTGGCGCGCGGGTGCTCAAGCCCACCCTACAGCGGCTGCGCCCATCGCGTGATGCCGAATACCACGGGGATTATCAAGTACACCTGCTTCAGAAAAAGGATGGAACATACTATTACGGAGGACTTTACAGCTGTCCGTCGAACCACGCCATCAACTACCTCACCACTTCCCTACTCTTCTTCTTCTTTCTTGGTCCGAAAGTCAGAAGACGCTGGCTATTAGCGATTTTCGTCTTCGGGGTCACCTTACTGGCGTGCTACAGCCGCATTTACGTCGGGGTGCACTACCCGTTCGACATTTTCTGTGGTTGGCTGGTCGCTGCGTTTTTGGCGGGAATAGCGATTGGGTTGTGTAAAAAGTTCGACCTGACAAAATCGATTGACATGCCTACCGCCCAGTAATCACAATCTTCCGGTCCTTCGCGGCACGCAGGCCAAACACCGTTTCTCGCACCTCATCGGTCTCAAAGGTATGATTCACAGCCCCTTCGGGATAAACATACAAAGTGATTCCTGCTTTTTTACCCGTAATATACGGAGCAAGATTCCCATGGTCAGCCTTCCGCAAATAGTTGAGAAGGCTGACAATTCTTCGGGACGATAAATGCTTGTTATACTCACTGTTATGCAACGGACTGGCAAACCCACTGATGATCAGCTCTACCGTGTCACCATTCAACATCGCCTCTGTAAGATACTGTTGCAGAAGCTGTAACCGCGCATAACCGGTCTGTACGGAGTCGCGCAGGAATCCCGCCACGGCATACATCGCCACACGTTGCTCCTCGCCCGTCAAGCCTTGTCCCGCTTTATGTATATGTTCTTGAATATCTGCAATATAGGAATCGTATAATTCCAAGTAGTCCTTGCTGGTAGTGTCGGAAAGCGATTTCGGGTCGGGTGCATCGTTTTGGAAATAGAGCGTAATGGGCAGCACGGAAGCGATTTTCTCATGAATGTTGGGCTCAGGTAGCGGTAATACTACCGTATCAGCCTGTGGACGAGACCATTGCACGTAGAAAATATCGTTACAACAGGTATCCTCGTCAGCCATGTCGTCGTGTGGGCGGTTGGAACTGAAAAATCCGCTCGTACCGTCCTGATTCACAACGAAGTAGAAATCATTGTACTCGGAATTGAACGGTCTTCCAAGCAGTGTCGGCGATTGCCAGGCACCCATCGCGCCCTCGCTGCAGTAGATGTCATAGTCCCCGATGCCTTTTTTTTCGTCCGTGCTGAAATAGAGCATCTTACGGGTTTTGTCGTAAAACGGCGTAATCTCGTTTCCCTCCGTGTTAATCATCGGGCCGAGGTTGACCGGCGGCTGGTAACGTCCCCCTTTGCAGACGGAATACCAGACGTCCGTTTTGCCATAGCTTCCGGGCCGGTCAGAGACGAAATAGAGCACCTCGTAATCCGGATATTCCACCAAACAGGGCTGCATAGCGGAATAACCGTTCATATTGATTGCGGACGGCAACATTCTGGGTTTCTTCCAGTTACCCTCCACGTTTTCCGTATGCCACAAGTTGCAGTGCAGGTCGCCGTCACCCTCACGCTCGCACCGGGTCAACAACATCCGCAGCCCATCCTCACTTAAACAAAAGTTGCTGTTGAAATACTTGGGATGATTGACGGTCAATGGCAACGCCTTCACCTCGGCATAGCGTTCGTCATCCAGCATTTTGCTCTCGTAAAGATAACAGTACCAGTTCGTTTCAAAGAAATGTTCGACATCCTCGGCGGCATCATTGCGCATGGAGGTGAACAGTAACGTGGAATCGGACAACAACTTCCCAGCATACTCCGAAAAGGAGCTGTTGATCGAAGACGGCAAAGGCTTGACAGTCACGATAATAGAATCCTCGGTCGGCAAAACAGTCGCATCACCATTCTGCGCCCTTGCAGGAACCCACAGGGACAACACCCAAACGGTGACTATCAAAACCTTTATTATAAACGACTTACCTTGCATTCTACTTCCAATAAGGCTGTAATTACTAACCTTTTTATCTTTTCGTCCAGGGGTAGCGGCGTTCGTTCCTCACACCTTACCCCCGGCTACCGAGCTCTTGCCCCTAACGTGGCTTCTCTATGTATCTTAAACCTCTAAACTACTAACTGCTAACTACTAACTGCTAACTACTAACTGCTAACTACTAACTACATAATGTCATACGGGCACGGCTCCTTCCCAGACCTCGTGATCGTCCGCTTCTTGAAAATGTAGGAAATAGCGAGTTCCATACCACCGCGACCGTGGGTGGCCACCACGAAGGATGACACATTCACGTCGTAAGCGATAGAGAAACGGAGGTTTTGCCAGCTCACGAACCCATTGAAAACCAGCGCGTCACCCCAACGGTAGAAGAGTCCTCCACCGAGCGTATAGAGAGTGGTGTAGCTGTTTTTCTTCTTGAAATACTCCACATTGCAACCGAAGAGGTACTCGCTGAACTTCCGCTGCCAAGAAGCGTAAAGCATGGGCGACAAGGATAATTCGCGATTAAGGGCGATTTGCGAGTAGAAGTGGGCGATGTATTTGATGGGGAGGCGTGCATTGCTCTCTCCAAAACCATAGAACGGGCGGTTGATGTGCGAGGCACTGACAGCCACCCGGAAAAGGGTGTTCTTGTTCGGCACAAAGCCCCAGAACGCCCCGACCCCAAAGTCGGGATAGAGCCGCTGGATGGACTCAAAGTTCTCACCACTTGGCAGATAGGGATAGAAGATGCCATCCACGAACTGGTTGTCCCAAGTACTCAGGTCGAGGTCGAAATGGTTGTTGATAATGCCGCCGTAGAGTCCCAACCCGATTTTGTGGCGACTGTGGCGACCCAAATTCTTGATGTACGACAGCGACAGCACGGCCTGCACGGAGCTGTAGTTCACGTCGCCGGCCTTGTCTCCGTTGAAGGTGAGCCCTATGCCGACGAGTTCCTGCCGCCGGTGGTTCTTATAGATGGCTCCATCCACCTCCGCCCCGAGGGTCATGAACGGCTTGCTCACGGCCAACCACTGCGAGCGCGTGATGACCGAAGCGCGAACGATGCCGTCGAAAGCCGCTGTCAACGAGGGATTTACACCAGTCGGGTTGGCATAGAACTGCGAAAAATGGTAGTCTTGAGCGGTTGCCACGCGGCAAAGCAGACACAGCGTCGCAAGCAGCGCGAATTTGCTCAAACAGCGCTGAATGATGCGACGTCTATGTGGCGTTTTTTTCACCTTAGTATCGGTATTTTTCGTTCCAGCAACTCTTGAGATAGCGGCGCAGTTCGTTCTCGCGGGGGTTATTTTGCGGTTCGTAGAGCGTGGTGCCGGCAATCTGCTCGGGCAGGAACTCCTGGTTCACGAAGTTGTGTTCGAAGTCGTGGGCATATTGGTAGCCCTTGTGGTAGCCGAGCTCCTTCATCAGCTTGGTCGGGGCGTTGCGGATGTGGAGCGGCACGGACAGGTCGCCAGTCTGCTTGACGAGCGCGATGGCATTGTCGATGGCCATGTAGGAGGCGTTGCTCTTGGGCGAACTAGCCAAATATATCGCCGTCTGAGACAGCACAATGCGGGCTTCCGGCATCCCAATGACATTGACGGCCTGGAAGCAGTTGTTGGCCAACAGCAGCGCGTTGGGGTTGGCGTTTCCGATGTCCTCGGAAGCCAAAATCACCATGCGGCGGGCGATGAAGAGCGGGTCCTCGCCAGCCACCAACATCCGGGCCAGCCAATAGACCGCCGCGTTGGGGTCGCTGCCGCGCATGGACTTGATGAAGGCGGAGATGATGTCGTAATGTTGCTCGCCCTGCTTGTCGTAACGCGCCAAATTCTGCTGGATGACGTGAATGATTTGCTCGCGGGAGAGCGTAATCACCCCGTCCACAGGCGGTGTCATCCACGTAACCAACTCAATGGCATTCAGTAATTTGCGGGCATCGCCGCCAGAGATGCGCAAAAGGGCTTCCGTGTTCTCCAACTGAATTTTGCAGTTCAGCTGCCCTTCCAGATACTGGATGGCGGTCTGTAGCAGCTGTTCGAGATTCTCTTTCGAAAGACCCTTCAGCACATAGACTTGGCAGCGCGAAAGCAACGGGGAGATGACCTCGAAAGAGGGATTCTCGGTAGTGGCGCCAATGAGCGTGACCACACCTTGCTCCACCGCGCCGAGCAGCGAGTCCTGCTGGGACTTAGAGAAACGGTGGATTTCGTCGATGAAGAGGATGCAACGCCGTTCAGACTTCTTGGCCTTGTCGATAACCTCACGAATATCCTTCACGCCGCTGCTGATGGCGCTAAGCGTAAAGAACTCAGCATCAATCGACTGCGCAATCAGGAGTGCCAGGGTGGTTTTGCCCACGCCCGGCGGTCCCCAGAAAATCATCGACTGGATGTTGCCGCTCTCTATGGCCGTGCGCAACACCGCCCCTTCACCCATCAGGTGTTCCTGACCGATGTAGCCCTCAATGGAGTGCGGGCGAAGGATCTCTGCCAACGGCTGTTTCTGCATGACACGGAATTTGACCGCGCAAAAATATACAAAATACGGATATGCAAGGAGAAATGTTTTTTCCGTTGTAGAGACGCACGGCCGTGCGTCTCTACAGGTGCACACGCGATACAGGGCGCATGCGATACGCCCCTACGGCAATTTCCCCGTCAAATATTCGAAATCCTGCAACGTCAATTGTTCGGCACGTTTGGTGAACAGCGGCTCGCTTTCGACGAATGTTTTGTCGAAAGGCATTGACTGCAAGGCGTTCCGGAGAGTTTTGCGGCGGTAGTTGAAGGCCGTCTTCACCACCGTGCGGAAGGTCTTTTCGTCACAGTTCAGCTTCTTGTCGAAGTTGCGGGTGAGGCGGATGACGGCGGACTTCACTTGCGGCGGCGGGGTAAACTCGTGCTCTTGTACTGTAAACAAATATTCCGCATCGTAATAGGCTTGTAACAAAACACTTAGGATGCCGTACTGCTTGTTGCCCGCGTGGGCGCATACCCGCTCGGCCACCTCTTTCTGGAACATGCCCACCACCTCCACCACAGTCCCCTTATCATCCAAAACCTTGAAAAGAATCTGCGAGGAGATGTTGTAGGGGAAATTGCCCACGATCACTTTCGGACCTTCGTGGAATTGCGACAGCGGATATTGCAGGAAGTCGCCATGTATCAGGTTGTTACCCAATTCAGGATAGTGAACTTGCAGATACTCAACGGATTCCTCGTCCAACTCAATGACGGCAAACTGCGGGAACTCGCGCTGCAGCAGATACTGCGTGAGCACGCCCATGCCGGGACCAATCTCCAGCACATGCGCGTCGGGCGTCCGGATGGCATCGGCGATGTCCTGCGCAATTGCCTGGTTATTCAGAAAATGTTGTCCTAAACGTTTCTTTGCTCGTACCATTTCAATGCATAATTCACAATGCACAATGCATAATTATTAAGGACGGCAAAAATACA
>Ga0310690_10004924_pt1 | contig 18532 bp, 18 predicted proteins | sample AusTroGonzalo_MG_2_FD_207661 | JGI IMG/M metagenome (GOLD analysis project Ga0310690, IMG submission 207661) | Bovine rumen microbial communities from tropical cattle in Woodstock, Queensland, Australia - Gonzalo_04 (v2) (version 2) | ecosystem: Host-associated > Mammals > Digestive system >...
GAATATTACTTGAACAAGCAGTTACTAAACATAAAAGGAATATTACTACTATTATTTTGATATACTTCATAAGGCCTCCTATAACAGTATAACATAATTCGTTATTTTTTTAAGAAATCATTGATCTTTTCAATCACTATATTCTTTGTTTCAAAATCCATACTTCCTAAAAAGCCGTGTCCTGCAAATTCTAATTCTAAAAACTCGCCTTTGTTATCTGCTTTCTGTAATTTTTCATACAATTCCTTGTTTTCATCTAATAAGGGGTCTGTATTACCAATAATAATTAAAGTTTTTGGATAGGATGTAAATTCTTTATTTTTTAGTGGAACAATATTTCCATTATTTAGATCTTTTTTATTCTTTAACATTCGTTCTAAATACATACTAAGTCTCGGAATTGTTAAATTATCATAATCTTTACTTCTAATAATAGATTCATATTGTGTTCTTCCAAAATACTCTCCACTGACAGCTGGATAGAATAAAATTTGTCTATCAATTTTATTTTTATTAAGATTTGAAATTCCTAAACACAATGTAGCACCAATAGAATCTCCCATCAATACGATTTTATCAGAAGTAAAATTTTGTTCTTCCAATTCTTGATATAGATAATTTACAGTTTCATTTAATTTTTGTAATAATTTCGGATATAATTGATTATTTTCTTCATAGTCAATAGCTATTACTATATTTTTTGTTTCTTGAGCTAGTTCCGTACATATTTTTGAATAATTATTAAAACAATTTGTAATAAATCCATCTCCATGAATATAAATAATTATAGAATCCAATTGAGATATCTTCTTGGGATAAAAAACTCTTACTGGGAAAAGATTATCCTTGAAAACCACTCTATAGCTAGATATATTGTTTTTAGAAATAGTTGGATGAACAATTTCTATAACGTTTCGATATAGTTTATATTTTGTGTCTTTATCAAAACTATTTCCTATTAATTTGTCCATAATATCACCATATTCATAATAACATAAAAAAGAAAGTATTTTTATTGAAACTTTCTTTTTTTGACACTATTTTTCATTATTTTTGTTTTTTATGATTATATTACGAACTTCTTTTTCTAATTTTTTGTTATCTTCTTCTAAATTTTCGGTTGTTTTAAATGGCTTTCCAAATTGAATTGTCAAATTCTTACTTCTAAATTTATAGTCTCCAGATATTCCAAAAGGGATGAGATAAGAATCTGTCTTTTTAGCCATAGATACAGCTCCAAATTTAAATGGTAACAAAATGTGCTCATTATAATCTTCTTCAGTAATCTTATTCGATGATACTAATTTTCTTAAATAATAATCTGCATCATACATATTTTTTAAAAAATCATCATTACTAATAACATTTCTTGTTAACAATTCCTCTAAATAGTTTATTTGAGAAGTTTTGTTTTGTTTTATTTTTTTATAAAACTCTTCATATGATAAATCTTTGATATATTTTTCAAATAGTTCTTTTATCCGTTCTTCTTTTAAACTGTTTCTGGTACCTTCTGGAAATAATCCTAGTGCCCAATCATTATTTAGTACTTCAAGAGCTGAGGATACTGCTTTATCATCTTTTTTACTTCTATCTACAGATATACAGCCCCCCATTTTGAAAAACCAAGCAAATTTACCATCAAAATATTCTTTTTTGGCCATATAATGAACCGGTCTTTTAGTAGCCATGATTGCTAAAAACTGATCATATAAATGAATATGGTTTCCAACAATTAATATAGATCCTTCTTTTGGAATATTTTCTTTTCCTATTACTTTTGGATGATAATAAAGCTTGATTAAAAAACAAAGTAATGGAGAAAGGATTCGATACGGATACATTTTATCTTTCTTTTTCATTTTCATCACTTCTTTTACTTTCTTCTTGAAGTCTCTTAAAATCGACCTTACCAATTAATGTCTTAGGAAGAGACTTTCTATATTCAAATTCATATGGTACAGCATAGGCAGCAAGATTTTTCTTGCAATGTTCCTTAATACTTGATTTTATCGTAAGAGGATTATAGCCATTTTTTAGTACAATATATGCTTTGGGTACTTCTATTTTATAGGGATGAGCAATTCCCACAACCGTGCAGTTTAACACTGCTGGATGTTGTTCAATCACCTCTTCAACATGGTTAGGATATATATTATAGCCACTACTAATTATCATTCTTTTGATTCGTTGGCGATAGTATATAATTCCTTCCTCTGTCATCATCCCCATATCTCCAGTATGAAGCCAAAGTGCGCCATCTTTATGAATTTGAAGCACTTCATTTGTCTCCTTTTCATTATTTAAGTATCCAAGCATTACAGTCGGACCACTAACACAAATTTCTCCATCTTCTCCATATGGTACTTCTTCTTGCGTTCCTGGTTTCACAATTTTTACATAATTTCCAGAAAATGGTATGCCAATACTTCCTTCTCTTTGACCTCTACCGATTGCTAAAGTAACGGCTGCAAGACACTCCGTCATACCAAATCCTTGACTTATTTTTATTTTTGCTCCATGTTCTTTTAAATATAAATCTATTTTTCTATTTAATGCTAGAGGAAGACTATCTCCTCCACTGATAACATATTTTAATCCACTTAAATCTAGAGAATCATTCTTTATATTTGCTAGCGCTTCAAATAATGTTGGAACTCCAAATAAAACACTAGGTTTATATTTTTCAATTAATTTATCAAATTTTCTAGAATTAAATTGAGGAATTAAAGCTACTTCCACACCTAAACATAACATCGCATTAATAGAAACCCCTAATCCAAATCCATGAAAAATAGGCATAATCCCTAAAACTGTATCCCCTGGTCCCAGATATTTTGCAACAGCAATTTTGCCTTGATCAGCTAATGCATTTAAGTTTCCATTAGATAAAACTATTCCTTTCGGAGTACCTGTCGTTCCTCCACTATGTAGGATGACAGCCGCATCATCTTTTGATACTTTAAAATCATATTTCGTATTATATTTATCTGCTTTATGCATAAAGTCTTTCCAATATAAATACGCTTCACTCTTTCTGGGCTTTACTATCTGGAATCCTTTTGTAAATTGATATCCCAACCCAACGAACGTTGGCATGGAATCCTTTGCAGAAACCACTATAGTTTTATATACATTTGTGTCTTTTATAATATTTTTTATTTTTTCATAACAAGCATCAATCATTACTAACATCACACTATTTGTAGATATTAAATAATGCTTGATTTCTTCTTCACCTGATAATGGGTGAACCATATTACAAATGGCTCCTATTTTATTAACGGCATAAAATGAAATTAAAGCCTCTGGTGTGTTTGGCATGCAGATAGTTACAACATCTCCCCTACGGATTCCTTGACTCTTAAATGCTAATGCGGCTTTATCAATCTTATTTATAAATTCTCTCGCTGTAAGAATTTTGCCAAAATAATTAATAGCTGGACTCATTTCATTTGGTAAAATACTTTGTTTTAATAACTCATAAATAGATATGTTATCTATTTTCACTTTTCTTTTATTATCATATAATTTCTTCCATGGAGTCTTTATTTTCATTTGTTTCAATCTGTTTATTACATTCATTGATTCCCTCCAGTTTTGAACTTACGTAATTCATAAGGCGCTTATTTTCTTTATCAAGATTGGAACCTATCTTTCTAGGTTTTAGAAATTCTACTCTTATTTTTCCTTTGAATATTCTATATTCCCCAGTAATTATAAATGGAACTAATAAACTATCTGTATCATAGCTCATTTTTACTGCTCCAATTTTAAACGGCATAATTGTGTTACCTGTTCTATTAATTGTTCCTTCAGGAAAAATTCCAATCACAAACCCATCCATAAGTTGTCTTTCTGCTTCTTCTAAAGCAGCTTTTCCGTTTACACCACGATTGACTGGGATACACCCCATTATTTTTACTACTATTTTTGTAATCCCGTGAAACAACTCTTGCTTCGCTAAAAAATGTAGTGGCCTATTTACCGCTGATATTAATAATATTGGATCTAACCATTTCGTGTGATTCCCAGCTATTACCAAAGAGCCATTCTTTGGTATATTTTCAACCCCTACAATTTCTGGTCTGTATAAAAAGCAAAAGATATGCTTTACGAAAAAACGTACTATCTTGTATCCGCTTTCTTTCATATCTTACTCCTATATTACTAATTATATTACAAATAAAAAAAATAGTAAATCACTTAATTTACTATTTTTAAATATTATTATCTTCTAAAACTAACTTTTCCTATTTTAATATATTGTTTTCAATATTTTAGATAAGTTTTATGAGAGGTGTCTTGCCAAATTTATTTTGCTACAAATTCGTATATTAGCTTTTTATATTAATCGATACTTATCCCCCCTTTATCTAACCTATTCTTTGTATCGCTTTTCAATTACCTACCTCCTTTTACAAATTCATTATATCTATAGTCGCTGTCGAATTATTGTGTATTTGCAGAAAAAAGAATAATGGAATTATCCTTTTAGACTTTGTAATTGTTGGATAGCATCTTTGATTGTTTCTACACCAATAATTTTTATATTTAAATTTTTTTCTTGCTTTAAGGATAAACATTCCTCATAATTTTTTCCGATTGGAACTAGAAATATATCAGCTTTTCCTTTCGCTGCACCTAATAGTTTATATTTGACACCACCGATTTGGCCAATCGATCCATCTTTTTCTATTGTCCCTGTTCCTGCAATTTTTAAAGATTTTGTTAAATCTTTTTTTGTTAATTTATCATAGATAGCTAAAGTTGTGATTAATCCTGCAGATGGTCCCATTTCATTTTTATTAAATTTAATCTCTATTTTTGGATCAGTTTCATATGTTATATACTCTTCAAGACTTATTCCCAAAATAAGATGATTATCATATTGATGTAATCCTGTTTCTATTATTTTTTCTTTGCCATTGCGAAGAATTTTTACTTTCACTATATCATCTGATTTTAAAGTCTGTAAATATTCTATATATTCTAAAATTGTTTTATATTTATTTCCATTTATCGACAGCAATTGATCTCCAATTTTTAGTTTTGAATTATACTCTTTCCATACAGCAGTAATATATATTTCATTGTTTACTTCGTTCACTTGTTTTCCTGCTAACTGATAAGCATATTTTATAGCTGTGCTGTTTGCCACTTTTAAATCCAAACTCTCCCTAAAAGCGATTTCTTCCGCAACTTCTTCTTTCTCATATTTATAATTATCGATACTATCTAATTCCCAACTAGGTATGATATAACTTAATAAATACGTAAAAACTTCTCCTCTAATTTCTGTTACAAAAGATATATTGAAACTACCTTTACTGTTGTTTTCATCTTCTACTAGAATTCTACTATCAATATCACTTATATTTCCACCAATAATTATATAATAATTTACTGGTAAGACTAATATAATAGATAAGAATAGTAACAGAATCATCCCCTTATTACGATGAATAGTATTGCTTATTTTCTTACCAAACATTTTTATCTTTTGCATGATATCACCTTATCTAATTATAGCAAAGAAATGGAGAATTATGAAAAGAAATTATAAATCTGTATTCTTAGTAATTTTTTTAATAACATTACTAATATTATATTTATTGAATTCTACTCTTGTTGTAAGAAGTATTTTAGAATATACCAATTTATTTATAACAAAACTATTTCCTGTTAGCTTTTTATTTTATATATTTTCCTCATTACTCATTGATTATGGATTTGTTGAAATTATTACGAATACTTTCCACTTAAACGGAAGTATTATTTATGTCGTTATTATGAGTATCATTAGTGGATTCCCTAGTGGAGCAAAGTATACAAAGGAGTTATTCGAAAAAAATTTGCTTTCAGAAAAACGAGCTAATCATCTTCTTATCTTTACTCATTTTCCCAATCCGCTTTTTATTTTAGGATCTGTATCTTCTGTTATAAAAGATTCTAAAACAACAATTATGGTATTAATTATATTAATACTCAGTAATCTTATCATAGGATTTTTTACTAAACCAAAAGAAAAAGAAATATTTTTCATTTCTCAAAGGAAATCCATCGATTTTTCTAAAGCATTGTCGAACGCAATTTATGTATCTTTTAAAACATTAGTTATTATATATGGAACATCTATTTTTTTCTATCTAATAACAGTTGTTTTCAATCATTATATAACATTAGCTCCTTTTCCATATGTTTTATTAAATGGACTATTTGACATCACAAAAGGGATTTTTTCTACACCTCTTATTCACTCTTTTTTTGTTAGAACTTTACTAATTATTTCTTTTTTATCTTTTGGAGGAATTTCTATACATTTTCAAGTAAAAAGTATCATTTCTGATACTTCTCTTCAATATAAAAATTTTTTATTAGGTAGAATTCTTCAAGTATTACTTGCGAATTTGCTATTCATTGTAATATCTATGATATTTTAATAGTAATTAATTGGGCAAACAATATCTATTGCATATCTAGTGGAAAAATCAGGATGATAAAAACCAATATAGATTGTTAAAATATTATTATCTGTATTAATATTGATATTATTAATTTTTAAGTCAGGCTCTATAATTCCATTGTAGTTTCCTAGTCCTAAATTAGGGATTGGATAATCTATTAAATTCCCTATTGTACCATAGCTTATTATATCCTTTTTATCTGACGAATAAGGTTGGTTATCCCCATACATTTTGAGTATTTTTAATTGCTTTTTGGTTCCGTTTTTTAACAGAACATCTACAGTAATTGTATTATTTATACTTTGGGTATCAGAAATTGATGCACTAGCAAGACCACCCATTATCAAATCATCTTGTATTTCTTTTGTAAGTAAATTTTTGTATGTTACAATATCTTGTCTAAAAGACTCTATTGATTGTTTGTTTTTATAGGATGAAACAGAAGTATACATAGATACAACTATAATTATCATTAAAGCAAAACAAACTACTACTTCTACTGTGGTAATTCCCTTATTATTTAATTGTTTCATTTTTTCACCTCAATTGTTGAATATGCATAATAATCATTCCCATCTTTTTTTCTGTGAAATTCAATTAGTAATCTATATTGAGCACCATTTAAAGATGAAGCATTACTATATTCTGGTAAATATTTTACATATTCTATTAATCCATCAGACATAGAATCAGGATTGTCCCCACCATTAATCCTACCTTTTAAATCTTCTAAGCTATAATTTGTAAGAAATAGTTGAGATTTCCCTGAATTATCAATCGCTACATTAAACCTATTAATTAATAAATTGCACATATTTTTATTTTCTTCTAATTTTAACTCATCACAAGAAAAAGAATATATGAACTCATTATCAATAACTTGGTCTATTCTTTCGTAATACATATCAATACTATCTTTTTGAATTATTCTCTTAAACCAGTAAGCGGCGTATTTCCCATCTAAATCGTCATAAGTTCCTCTTCGTTCATATTCCCCCAGAAGTGGATAAAAATTCGTGTATATGATGGAGAAAATAATCATTACAAATGTAGTTACTACTAAGGTTTCTACTAAAGCAAAGCCTTTATTATTAAAATTTTTCATTTTTATCAACTCTTTCTTGCTATTCTTATAAAGATATTATATAATAAAATATAGTAAAATACCATAGGAAAATAGACAAAAGGGGTTGAAAAAATGGTGGAAATGGATTTAAGGAGGGTAACCAAAGGCATTGAGTCTAATATGGTTGTTTTTGATTTTGAAAAAACACCTATTACTCAAATTGCTGATTATATTATTATAACTGGTTCAACCCGCAATGCCTCTGATATTCACTTTGACCCCCGTGAAGACTCCATGATTGTTAGATTCCGAATTGATGGAGATTTACAAGATTATACAATTATTCCAAAAGCTTATGAAAGAAATTTAACTACTCGATTGAAGTTACTTGCAAATATGAATATTACCGAATCTAGACTTCCTCAAGATGGAGCTATAAAAGGTACTTTTGGTGATAAATACTTAGATATGCGTGTGTCTTCTCTTCCCTTGAATGAAGGGGAAAAAATCGTTATTCGTATTTTGGATTACACTAGAAGTTTACAGGGAATTGATACTTTAGGTTTCAATCAGATGAATTTAGAAAAATTAAAAAGAATGATAGGCGTTCCTAATGGAATCATTTTAGTTACAGGAGCGACTGGCTCTGGAAAATCTACTACGGTATATTCCATTCTTCAGGTCTTAAACAAACCAGAGACTAATGTTATTACGGTTGAGGATCCGATTGAAATGAATATAGAGGGTTTAAATCAAGTACAAGTTAATTCGGAGATTGGAATGACATTTGGTACCGTATTACGTTCTATCTTGCGTCAAGATCCTAATATTATCCTAATTGGAGAAATTCGTGATTCAGAAACAGCCAGAATTGCCGTTAGAGCTTCTATTACCGGACATTTAGTATTATCTACCATCCATACAAACAATTCACTATCAACAATTGAACGTCTTTTAGATATGGATGTTGAAAGATATTTATTGTCATCTGCCTTAACTGGTATTATTTCACAAAGACTTGCTAAACAATTATGTGTACATTGTAGAGTTCAAAGAGAAACTACCAAATATGAGAAAAAGGTATTTAAAAAATATATGGGACTTGATATATCTACGATTTGGGACGCCAATCCCAAAGGATGTGAACATTGTCGAAAAGGTTATAAAGGTCGTATTGCCGTACAAGAAGTTTTGGAAATAGATGAAGATATTCGAACTGCATTAAGTAATGAGAATTTAAAAAAAGAAGAATTGAAGAAAATGGTATATACAAATAAAACCATTACTCTACTACAAGATGCATTGGGGAAAGCTATTAGTGGCTTAACTAGTTTTGAAGAAGTATATCGCGTTATTGAAATTGAAAATGATGATGAAAATTCAGATTCAGAATTGACTAAAATCATTCATGAAGAAGATCATCCAAATAACATAGAAACTTCTATTCAAGCAATCATTCCACCTTCTTTTACAGATGAAAATGTCCAACCAAAGATTAACCCTATAACCGCTATACCCGAAAATGAAAGCAATCTCAGCAATAGAGCATCTTCCGTAATAACAAATGTTGATAATTTAAATACTGCTGCAACTCCAGTTTCATCAATTGCTTCCATTGCTTCTGATACTGTTGGAAGTAGTTATTCTACTCCTATGATACAATCCATTATAAAAGAATAAAGGATATATTGATTAAAATATATCCTTTTTATATTTCTAATATTATTTTTAAAATTTCATCATTAATTTCTTCAATCGTCCGAATATTATTATCTCTTACACATTCTATTTTGTCCCAATTATAAAGTTCGACTAGTTCAATGTAAGCTTTTTCAGCATTCTTTAAATGTTCTGGAGACTTTTCAAGATCATCAAGAAAGGTTCTATTCTTTTTTAATTCTAGAGATGCTTCATATGGCATATGCAAGAAAATTGTTTTATCTGGTTTTGGCAATTGTAATAGCCAATATTCTAGTTTGTCAATCCATTGGTACATATTAAATCGTTCATCTTTATCCTTTATTTTACTACCTTGATGAGCAAGATTAGATGTAGTGTATCTATCTAAAATAACATAATATCCCTTTTCTAGATATTCTAGAGCTTTTTTTATGTTATATTTTCTATCAGCCGCATAATATAGGCAGGATATATAAGGATCAACATTTGCTGCTCCTTCTTTGAAAAAGCTCTCAGAAATTTCTGGTTTTCCTAAATAAGCTCCTCCTACAATTCTACCAGTTGGAGTATCATACATCGGAAAACTAAATCTAATACATTTCTTTCCCATTTCCGTTAGTCGTTTTTCTAATAATTTCGTTTGCGTTTCTTTTCCTGAACAATCAGTTCCTTCTACTACGATTATTTTCCCCATCATATATATCACCTCTTAATTTATATAATTATGTTATTGTCTTCATCAAATGAAAACAAGATACATTTTCGACTGGCTAAAAAGTCACACATATGTACAAAATTCTGATATCTGGTAGTTGGTTTTTCCAACACTTCTTGTCCATTATAATCCGTTGTCCATGGACCCATATGTGTTTTTATCACGTCACAAACAAATTCAATTTCTTCTATTTCTAAACCTAATTTTTCCTCATTATCTATAATGTAATCACAAATCAATAAAGGATGATCAAATCTTGTATATTTTTCTTTAGGAAGTCCCAATTTCATTCCATCATGCAACATAAGTCCCATAATCATTAGATCTTTTTCTAAGTCTGTATATTTGTCTCCTATCATGGGATCATTTAATAATTCTACTGCTATTCTAACAGCAGCTTTCGTATGGCGTAATAATCCTCCCTGACCCAAAGCATAAGAAGGATGATATTTTCCAGTGGAAGCTGCCTCTACTTCAAAAAAATAGTCAGGTAATAAATCTATCATTATCTTGCATGCGTTTCTTACTTTGTCACTTTTAATATAACTTAATTCTTTTTTAAATTTCGAACTTTTCTCCATATTTACCACTTTCTAAAAAACGAAATATAATTTGATTGCTTACATACCATTTATTTTCTGGTATGTAAATAAAATCTTTATTTTCTTTTATTAACCCTATTCTTACTAGTTCAATATAATTATAACACACAGAAATATCTTTTCCAAATTTATCGTAAAAATTTCTTTTTGAGATTCCTCGATTTAATCTTAAATTTAACATAATCTCATATTCCATTTTCTTTTTATTATCAATTATTTCTGATCTAAGAATATATTTTTTATCTAAATACTTATGAAAAGACTTCGTATTTTCTCCCCGAATATCGTTTGTGTAGAAAGAAGCTCCTAATCCAAATCCATAGTATTCTAAATTTTCCCAATATGTCATGTTGTGTTTTGATTCGAGCCCCTTCTTAGAAAAATTACTAATTTCATAATGATCATATCCTTTCTTTCTCAGATAGTTACAAATGAAATCATACATTTTATAATCCAATTCTTCTGAAATTGATTCTATATTTTTTAATTTTAATACTGTATGGTCTTCAATCATTAAAGAATACGTTGATATATGTTCAATATCTAAATCTATGATAAATTGTAAATCTTTTTTTAAATCTTCTAATGTCTCTTGCGGTATAGCATACATTAAGTCAATATTTATATTGTTAAATCCTAACTCCTTAGCTGATTTTATTAATTTTATTACTTTATTTTTATCAAAATATCGATTCAATATTTTTAATAATCTCTGATTTGTAGTTTGCAGCCCAAAGCTTAATCTATTAACTCCGTACTTTTTTAAAATTAATAATTTTTCTTCTGTCATATTTTCAAAATTTGCTTCTATTGTTATTTCACAATTTCTAGCTTTGTTGAATATATCTATTATATTAAGTAGTTTTTCTAATTGTTCAGGATTTAAACAAGAGGGAGTTCCTCCGCCAATATAGATAGTTTCTAGGGTTTCTCCTTTATAATATTCTTCTATTTCTTTTTGTAAAACATCTAAATATTTATTTACCCATTGTTCCTTATAATACATTTTACAGAAGTCACAATAAGAACAAATTTCTTCACAAAAAGGAATATGGATATAGCAAGCTTTTATTTTTTGTGACATATTATTTCTGTCTTCTTTCACTAGCAGTTCCTTCAATAGGAGCGCCTTCTACATATTCCTCATAACTTTGATGTCTTCTATGGGCATCTGCCTGTGTTTTCAATTTGAAAGATGTTTCAGAATCAATTGAAGTATGGTGTGTCATTTCATGTATTGTAGATTTTGGAATACCAGTTTGTTGTTCAATAGATCTATATGAGAAATCTTTTTCTGTCATCATACGAGCCATACTTTGAGCTTGATTTTCTGACCATATAGTTGTTCTTCTTCCAATTATACCACCTTTTATTTGGCCCACTCTTTCATTACTTTTTTTCTTATTTTGGACTAATACGTATCTATCCGGATCAATTTCTTCTAATTTTTTTAAGTGTAGTTGAAGAGTTCTAACACTTACTTCTGCTTTCTTGCTAGCTTCTTCCATAGAAGAAGTCTCTAAATAAATATCTGCTTCTTGTTTGATTTGTTCATCATTTGCCATACTATTCACCCTCCATACTTAACACACTCATAAATGCTTCTTGTGGAAGCTCTACACTTCCAATCTGTTTCATCCTTTTCTTTCCTTCTTTTTGCTTTTCTAATAATTTTCTTTTCCGGGTAATATCTCCACCATAGCATTTTGCTAAAACATCTTTTCTTAAAGCTTTTACTGTACTCCTAGCAATTACATGAGTACCAATGGATGCTTGAATTGGAATTTCAAATAATTGCCTTGGAATTGATTCTTTTAATTTTTCAACAACACTTCTACCTCTTTGATATGAAAAATCTCTATGAACAATTACACTCAAAGCATCAATTACTTCTCCATTTAATAAGATGTCCATCTTTACTAAATTACTTGGTCTATAACCTACTATTTCGTAATCAAAGGAAGCATATCCTTTTGTATAAGATTTTAATTTATCAAAAAAGTCATATACGATTTCTGATAGAGGAAGCTCGTAATGAATACTTACCCTTTCAGTATCAATATATTCCATATTTAAATAGTTTCCTCTTTTGTCTTGGCACAATTTCATAATAGAGCCAATATATTCCTTCGGTGTAAAAATATTCGTTTTAATAAATGGTTCTCTTACTTCTGATATTTTACTTTTATCTGGAAACTTACTAGGCGAATCAATTGAGAGAATCTCTTTATTGGTCATAACCACTTCATATATAACTGATGGAGCAGTCGTAATTAAGTCAATGTGAAATTCTCTAGTAACTCGTTCTTTAATAATATCCATATGTAAAAGTCCTAAAAATCCACATCGAAAACCAAATCCTAAGGCACTAGATGTTTCTGGCTCAAAAACAAGGGAAGCATCATTTAATTGCAGTTTTTCTAAGGCTTCTCTTAAATCTTCAAATTTAGAAGTTTCTATTGGATATATACCACTAAAAACCATCGGTTTCATTGGTTGATATCCTGGGAGTCTATCTTTGGCTGGAGTTTTTGCTAAAGTAATTGTATCCCCCACTTTTACATCGGAAATACTTTTAATACTGGCACTAATATATCCAACTTCTCCTGCTACTAGTTCTTTTCTTCTTTCTTCTTTTGGGGTATTAACAATAATATCTACTACCTCATATTCCGCATTTGTTTCCATCATTTTAATAGTATCGCCTACTTTTAGTTTTCCATTTACAACTCTTGTAGATACAACAATTCCTCTATAAGGATCAAAAATACTATCAAAGATTAGCCCTTGTAATGGTTTAGAATCATCTCCTTTAGGAAATGGAATTCTATCAATAACTGCTTCTACTAATTCTTTAATTCCTACACCTGTTTTTGCACTAGTAAGTAGGATTTCCTCCTCATTGAATCCAATTAAATTCATTAATTCTTTTTTTACTTTTTCAATATCTGCATTTGGTAAATCTATTTTATTAATAACAGGAATAATTGTTAGATTGTTTTCTAACGCTAAATATAGATTTGCAAGCGTTTGTGCTTCAATTCCTTGTGCAGCATCCACTACTAATATAGCACCTTCACAAGCTGCTAAGCTTCTAGATACTTCATATGAAAAATCTACATGACCCGGAGTATCTATTAAATTCAGATGATAAATTTCATTGTTATATTGATAAGAAAGTTGTACAGCGTTTAGTTTAATAGTAATTCCACGTTCTCTTTCAATATCCATAGAATCAAGCATCTGTTCTTTTAATTCTCTTTTTTCTAATGCACCAGTTTCTTCCAGTATTCTATCTGCTAAAGTACTCTTACCATGATCAATATGGGCAATGATACAAAAGTTTCTAATATTTTCCTGTTTCATAACTATCTCTCCAGTTATTTTATTATAACAAAAAAAGAAGAATATTTCTACTATTCTCCTTATTATACATCTTAAATTATTATTTAGGCTAAATACTTCTATCATAATAATACATAAAATATTATTCACCATATTTAAAATCAAAATATTATTTTTAAAAAAGGAGATCTATTATTTGTCCTTTTCATATTTTTTAATAAATTCTTCTCTATACTCTAATAATCTATTTTCTTTGATGGCTTCTCTTAATTCTTCTGTTAGTCTTATTAGAAATCTAATATTGTGTATAGACAGTAATCTTCCACCTAATGTTTCATCTACAGAAATCAAGTGACGGATATAGGCTCTAGAATAATTTTTACATGTGTAGCAGTCACAGTCTGCTTCTACTGGATTTAAATCTTCTTTATATTTAGCGTTGTTAAAGTTAATTTTACCATCTCTAGTAAAAGCTTGTCCATGTCTTGCTATACGGGTAGGTAGTACACAATCAAAAATGTCAATTCCTCTTATTACTCCCTCAATGATATCTATGGGATCTCCTACTCCCATTAAATATCTTACTTTATCTTCTGGTAAGTATCTTACTCCATCTTCGATCATCTTGTACATAGTTGGCTTATCTTCTCCTACAGAAGTTCCGCCTATGCTATAACCATCAAAACCCATTTTTACGGTTTCTTTACAACTATATTCTCTTAAATCTTTAAATTCTCCTCCTTGGACAATTCCAAATAGGGATTGATTTGGATTCGAATGAACTTTTTTTCCTCTTTCTGCCCATCTAAGTGTTCTTTCAACTGAATTCTTCATATATTCATAACTTACTGGGTATGGAGGACATTCATCAAAACTCATTGCAATATCACTATCTAATTTGTTTTGAATTTGAATGGATTTTTCCGGTGTCAAAAATAATTTTGATCCATCTATATGACTCTTAAAGCATACGCCTTCTTCGGTAATATCTCTTTCTTTATTTTTAACTAAGGAAAAAACTTGAAATCCTCCACAATCTGTTAAGATAGGGCCATCATAGTTCATAAATTTATGAAGACCTCCACATTTATCAACAATATCTTCTCCCGGTCTTAACCACAAGTGATAGGTATTAGCAAGTACGATGCCACTATGTGCATCTTTTAATTCTTCTGGAGATAAAGATTTTACAGTAGCTCTTGTTCCTACTGGCATAAACATAGGAGTTTCGTAAGTACCATAGTTTGTTTCTAAAGTACCATATCTTGCTTTTGTATTTTTTTCTTTATGAAGTAAATTATATTTTATTTTCATAAATACCTCCTACGCTTTGCAACTATTATTTTTTTTGATTTACTTTTGGTAGTTCGTTCGTATTAGAATTATCTATATTATAGACTATACCAGCAATTTTGCCGCCTCGATTGCTATTCAGATATTCAAAGTGACTGTTTGCTTGTAATCCTAATAGTCTTACTCCTATTGGAGATATAGCTTCTACATAATCACCTTCTACTTCACTACTTACAGCTTCATTTATCATTTCAACATGTCTAGTTTCATTTTCTCCAGCTTCATTGATATACATTATATCAAATCGACTACCAATTCCAATCGTATTATCTTTTGGCGGTTCTACTACTGGTATGGTTCTTAATAAATGAGATATCACATGTAATCTGTTAGATATAATTTCCCGTTCTTTGCTGGTTTTAATAAACATACGGTTACTTTCTAATCTTACCAATTCTTCATTTAATAACTGTACTTGACTGATAGTTAATTGAAATGGTACTACACATTGGATACCACTTCTACGGTTTGATTTTTTACGGCTTCTAATAAATTTAATATAGTCAGATGGTTGCTTTTTGATTTCTACTATTTCACCTGACAATGAGATTAATCTGCCATCACGAGCTAATTGATAAGAGAAAGCTTCTCCTTCTTTTTTACCAAAAAGACTCATGCCAATAGGACTTGCCAATGTAATGCTACCATTGATACTATCTAGTCCTATAGTATCTTCTACAAGCATTAAATTTTCTATTTCATCTTCATCATCAAATTTAATGACAAATCTTGTCCCAATATCTATTGTTGCCGTATTTGGATGTTGAACAAATCTTGCTGTCCTTAGTATTGACCGATATTGTTCTAATCTATCTTTATCTTTTGCATAACTAAAATCTGTAATTTGATCAGCAAATCTTCCGTTTGTTTCATCTATAGCAGCTATAGACCTTTCATTCAAGTAATCATAATACCCAGGCATTCTTTTTTGTATATCAACGATAGTTTTTCTCATCCCTGATACTTGTTCTGGAGTTAGTTTTACTCCTTTTGCGATAATTCTTTTCATTTTATATTCCCCCTTCATAAAACGCTCTTGTATTATATCATATTTTTCTCTTTTTGGCAACTATTTTTACTTAATAAACATTGCATCCCCAAATGAGAAAAAACGATATTTTTCGTTTACTGCTTCTTGATATGCTTTTAATATGAAGTCTTTCCCTGCTAATGCTGATACCAGCATTACTAATGTGGACTTTGGCAGATGAAAATTAGTTATTAAATTGTCTATTCCTTTAAACTCATATCCTGGGTAAATAAATATATCTGTCCATCCGGATGATTCTTTAAAAGTTCCATATTTTGTCATAATTGTTTCTAATGTCCTAGTAGAAGTTGTCCCAACAGCAATTATCTTTTTTCCTGATTTTTTTGTTTTATTTAATATATTCGCGGTTTCTTCATTCATAGTATAATATTCACTATGCATTTTATGATCTTCTATTTTTTCAACTTTTATGGGTCTAAAAGTTCCTAATCCTACATGTAGAGTAACATAGACAATATTTACTCCTTTATCTTTAATTTCTTGTAGTAATTCTTTGGTAAAATGAAGTCCAGCTGTTGGGGCAGCAGCACTTCCAATTTCTCTAGCATATACGGTTTGGTATCTAGATTGATCTTTTAATTGTTTATGAATATATGGCGGAAGGGGCATTGTTCCTAACTCCTCTAATACCTCCAGAAATATTCCCTGATAAGAAAATTTCATTTCTCTTAATCCTTCTTCTTTTTCTTTTATACAAGTAGCAATTAGTTTTTTATTTCCAAATGATACTTTTGTTCCTACTTTTATCCTTCTTGCTGGTTTTACTAGACACTCCCAAGTATTTTCTTTTATATTTTTTAGAAGTAAAATTTCAATTGCGGCTTTCGTTTCTTCTTTTTCCCCAATTAGTCTTGCTGGTAATACCTTTGTATCATTTAATACTAAAGTATCTCCTTCTTGTAAATAATCTATAATATTATAAAAATGTTTATGTGTTATTTTCTTTGTTTTTCTGTCAAGTACTAATAGTCTAGATTGGTCTCTTTCCTTTATTGGAGTTTGCGCAATTAATTCTTCTGGTAAATCGTAATCAAAATCATCTACATACATGATATCACCCCTAAACGTAGTTAATTATACCAAAAAAAAATTAGTTTTGAAAGAGCTAATTCTTTTTATTGACTATCTTTTCTATTCCTAGTATTTCATATGCTTTATCTGTTACGATTCTACCTCTACTTGTTCTTTTTAAAAGTCCTATTTGAAGTAAATATGGTTCATATACATCTTCAATTGTAGTTACTTCTTCTCCTATCGAACTACTGATTGCTTCAACGCCTACAGGACCGCCATTAAATTTATTAATGATTGCTAGTAAAAGTTCATGATCTGTTCTATCTAATCCGAGATGATCAATTTTTAGCCTCTTTAAAGCTTCATTTGTAATTTCTAAATCAATCTTACCCGTTCCTTTTACCAAAGCAAAATCTCTTACTCTTTTAAACAATCTATTAGCAATTCTTGGAGTACCTCTACTTCTTCTTGCTAATTCATAAGCAGCATCATCATCTATTTCGATATCTAACACACGAGAAGTTCTTTTTATAATTTCAAATAATTCTTCTTCTGTATAAAACTGCAATTTAGAGATAATTCCAAATCTATCTCTCAGAGGAGAGGATAAATCTCCTGCTCTTGTTGTTGCCCCTACTAAAGTAAATGGTGGTAAATCAATTTTTATATTCCTACTATTTCCTTCACTACCTACAATAATATCTAGAGAGAAGTCTTCCATTGCAGGATACAAAATTTCTTCAATATATTTTGGCATACGATGAATTTCATCGATGAATAATACATCACCTGGTTCCAATGAAGATAATATAGCTGCCAAATCCCCACTTTTTTCAATACTAGGACCACTTGCTGTTTTTATATTTGTACCTAATTCATGAGCGATAATAAAAGCTAGTGTTGTTTTCCCTAGTCCTGGGGGACCATATAATAAAACATGGTCCAAAGACTCATTCCTCATTTTTGCCGCTTCTACAAATACTTTTATGTTTTCTTTTACATCTGTTTGTCCAATATATTCATCTATGGTTTCTGGGCGAATGGAATTATCAATTGTATGATCTTCTTCTAATTCATATTTTGTAATTACACTTTCATTTTCCATAATATGTTCTCCTTACTATTTTAATAAAAGCTTTAAGGCATCCTTTACTTGTTCTTCAATGGTTTTCGATGAATCTACTTTTGGTAAAACACTTTTAATTTCTTTGTCTTTATAGCCTAGTCCTAATAAAACTT
>Ga0310690_10004926_pt1 | contig 18525 bp, 18 predicted proteins | sample AusTroGonzalo_MG_2_FD_207661 | JGI IMG/M metagenome (GOLD analysis project Ga0310690, IMG submission 207661) | Bovine rumen microbial communities from tropical cattle in Woodstock, Queensland, Australia - Gonzalo_04 (v2) (version 2) | ecosystem: Host-associated > Mammals > Digestive system >...
CTGTTCCAAAACCAAATCATAGTTCGTTGTTATCACCCATTGGGGCTTAATCTCATTTAATGCCCCCTTTACTAAATCCCTTTCCTCCTTTCTTTTTTTATTGTGGGCTCCTTCTATTATTTCATCTAAATTTATTGAGCACTTTTTAACAACAATACTTTCAATGCGTTTTCTAATACGTTTTTTCCCTATCGTTCCACTTTTCTTTTTTTCAATATCCTCAACAATTTGAGGATAGGACATTCCTAGGTATTTTTTCTTCAAGGCATCTTCGAAGTTGCTCTCATAATTATCTTCATAAATAGAAGCCACCAGACCTTTAAAATCACAAGTTCTTTCGTCCATTGCCATGGAGAAGCCTGTACCAACAAACAAGCCTAAATTTTCACAAAAGGCTTCTTCTGCTATTTTCGCAATTAATTCTTTTCTTGTCCTTATACGTAACACTTACACCCCCATTTTGGAGAGGAGAAGGGTTTGCATTTTGGTTAGGGTTTGATTTTCTCTGTTGTGCAATTTAATTTTGGCAAATATCGGAATAAATTCTTGTTTTAATACTTTAAATTGCTCTTCCGACGGAATTACTATTGGAAAATCTTCAATTTGCGGACCACTAATGTGCAAAATTGTGGAGCCTGTATTCACGCGAGACACATAATCAGAAAACTTTTCCATTTTCAAAGACATATAGATATAAAGTTGCTTTTCAACAGAATCGGTTCTTAATCGAGCAACTCGCTGTGCAAGAAGTAGAGGCAAATCGTATTCCGTAACTAAGGACCAATTCTTTCCAACTTTTGAACCGTCCATGCCAATGACGAGATCCCATTCTTGCAAATAGCATTTTGCTATTCGCTCAGTAATTTCGTCATTATATTTTTTTACCGTATCCCAACGAAGGCTTTGCTCGGTAACATTTTCTCCACGTAAAGCGACGGTCCCATCTTTGTCTGAATATCGTTCACCATCAAACGGAAAACCAGTAAAACAACTGCACAAATCTCCCAATTTTCCCTTAACAATAGAACTATCTTCTTGAAACATTTTGCGATAAATCGCACAAGCGGTTTGTTCGAGGGTGGCGATGAGTTTCTTGTTTGTTTCGATGCGGGTGGCGAGGGTGTTGTATTCGGCGACAATTTCGCGCTGTTTATCAATCGCGGGGACGGGGACCTGGACTTCGCTCATTTCTTCCCAGTCAAAGACTTCGCGGGCGCTGCCGTGAGAATGGAAGCGGGCGTAGCGGTCAAATTCCGGGCGACGGAACCACATCATCAGATATTCGGGATCCAAGGCGTTCGTATCAACGACTTCAAAAACGGTGTAGGCCTGCGAAATGATGGCGTCGTCATATCCGTCCAACAAGGCAACTGAAATTTTATCACCATTGCGAGACGTTACGGGACCATAAGCAAATTGCCCCTTGGTCACCACTTTATAGGCAGACAAATCTGTGCCGACGATATTGGCGATAGAGGGCATGAATTCTTTCGTGATGCTCACGCCAAGTAACCGCGTCACTTTCAGGTCCCTGTTCCGCACATCTACGGGCCGTATGTAGTCTCCAAGCCGTTTCATATTGTTTTCAGACATCAATCAGATCCTTCGACTTCACTTCGTTTCGCTCATGACACTCTGTGGTTGTCGCAAATTTTGCGACAACCATGACATTTACAGCTCAAATCCCAAATTCTTAAATACTTTGGCGAGTTCCTTTTCGCTTTCTTTTTCGACCTTGAGGAGGGTGCGCATTTCCGCTTGGAGTTCGCGCATCTTTTCGTCAAAGTTCACGGTCTCGTCGCGGTTCTTGAATTCAATGTACTTGCTCGGCACGAGCGACCAGTTTTTCGCTTCGATTTCCTTGAGGGTGGCGGTGGCGCAGTATTCGGGTTCGTCCTTGACTTTCTGCGTTTGCCACTTGTGGTAGGTGCCGCTGATTTTTGCGATGTCCTCGGCGCTGAACTGGGTGTACTTCTTTTCGAAGGGTTCGCCCATCTGGCGCAGGTCCATAAAGAGCACTTCACCTTTGCGGTTACGGTACTTGCGCATGGCATCGCCGACCTTGACTTCGCGGGCGGTCTTGTTGTTGTTCAGAATCCAGAGCGTCACGCTGATGTCGGTGGAATAGAACATGTTGCGGGGCAGAATGAGGATTGCCTCGACCTTGTCGTTCTGCAGGAGTTCCTTGCGGATTTGCTGTTCGTCGCCTTCGCCGCTGAGGGCGCCGTTACTGAGCAAAAAGCCTGCCACGCCGTTTTCGGAGAGTTTCGAGAGGATGTTCAGAATCCAGCCGTAGTTCGCGTTGCTCGTGGGCGGCACGGTGTAGCCTTTCCAGCGCGGGTCGTCGAGGAGTTCGTTTTCGGCACGCCACGATTTTTGGTTGAACGGCGGGTTCGCCATGATAAAGTCGGCCTTCAAATCCTTGTGCTGGTCTTCGGCAAAGGTGTCGGCGGGTTTGTCGCCCAGGTTGCCGGAGATGCCGCGGATGGCGAGGTTCATCTTCGCTAGTTTGTACGTGGTGCCGGTGTATTCCTGACCGTAAATCGAAACTTCGCGCTTGTTGCCATGGTGAGCCTCGATAAACTTCATACTCTGCACAAACATGCCGCCCGAACCGCAGCAAGGGTCATAAATCTTACCGCGATAAGGTTCAATCATTTCGGCAATCAGGCCGACAATCGTCTTGGGCGTATAGAATTCGCCCTTTCCCTTGCCTTCGGCGATGGCAAATTTGCCCAAGAAATATTCATAGACGCGGCCCACCACGTCTTGCTCTTTGTCCTTGAGCGTGTCGATGCCGTCAATCTCGCTGATGAGTGCCGCAAGTTTCGCGGTATCCAGCTGAAGCCTAGAGAAATAGTTGTCAGGGAGAGCCCCACGCAAAGCCTTGTTCTTCTTTTCGATATTCGAAAGCGCGGTATCGATCAAGAGGGCGATTCCGTTCTGGCGGGCATTTTCGACAATGTAGTTCCAACGGGAAGTTTCGTCTAAATAAAAGACATTGTCCTTGTTGTAAAAGTCCGGCATATCCGCATACTTGCCCTTGCCTTCGGCAACGAGTTTAGCACGCTGTTCTTCGAACTTGTCGCTTGCAAACTTCAAGAATATGAGCGAGAGAACTACATGCTTGTATTCGGAGGGTTCAACGCTTCCGCGCAACTTGTTGGCGGATTCCCAAAGGGATGCTTCCACGGACTTTTCCGGGACGTTTTTTTTAGAGACTTTTGCCATATACTCCTTGCGCTAGATCCCCCTCGGGGATACTAGACCAATGGAAATATATATAAATGAAATGACAGCGGAGTGACAGAAATGGGGTTTTAGGGGCAGAGCCCCTCTCCAATAAAATCACCCGTAATATTTCTCGTAGAAGACCTTGAATGCGGGGATTTCGTCGCTCACGGAATAGGCACACTTCAGCATATCCCTCGTAATTCAAAGACATCCCAAAAGAATGACATTATGGAGCGTATCCTGAATTTATCCACCCATTTTTTGTCAACTAAAGCTATTTTCGATATTTTTTATATCATTTTTGCGTTTGATGTTGACTTTTTCGGCTAATTAAACTATTTTATGGATATGATGAACACTACTGTTATATTGAAGAGAATCCTTCTCGAAAACTACAAAAACGTCAAAAAGGGCGAAATCCCTCTGGTTCGCAAGGACGAAAACGGGGCCTGCATTGCCGGTATTTACGGGCAAAACGGTTCCGGTAAAACGGCGATTATCGAAGCCCTGGTCTTGCTGAGGCATTGCCTTATGGGATACCCAATGCCCCAAGACATCGCCAACTATTTCATATCTTGCATCAATGTCGATAGCGAGTCTGCCCGTCTTGAATTCGAGTTCGCCATCGAAGATAACAATAACGAAACCAGCTACAAAGTAGTCTATAGCTTCACACTAAAGAAAGCCGAAAGCGAACACCTCACCAGGTTAGTCATTTGCAACGAAAAGATTTCTTATTCGAGCAAAAGTAAGGATTCTGCGACCAAGTTTGTCGATTACATAGATACCGACAGCGAAGCCCCTTTTGTCCCCAAAGCGAAATACGACGCGCTCATGGGCAAAGACAAAAACAAAAAGACCGCCCTGCTCGTCGCAAAAAAAATGGCCGAAGTAAATACCGCCTCCTTTATATTCTCAAAGGAAATGTACGACTCAATTGTACACGGAGAAACTCATACCATCCTAGAACGTTTGGCATGGTATGGCGCACGTGAACTTTTTGTCATCAGGACAGCTTCTACAGGGCGCATCAACTTAAATGACATGCCGCTCCATATCTCTCTGGACCACGGCGAAAACCATACGTCCCTAAGCCTGTTGCTCGCATTAAGAAGATCAACACCTGTTTCTTCGATTGTTTTGGAGATTCTGAAAAAAACAATCAACAGCATAAACATCGTTCTGCCGCAGATTATTCCCAATCTCAAGGTCGACCTGAAGATTCTCGGCAAGGAACTTATGCCCGATGGCACGCTGGGCTATATCGTGCAATTGACATCTTGCAAGGAAGGTCACGAGTTCCCGCTCGTGATGGAATCCGACGGCATCAAGAAAATCATATCCATTCTCTCCCTGCTTATCGACGTCTATAACAACCGCTCCATCACGGTCGCCATAGACGAGCTCGATTCCGGCATCTTCGAATACCTGCTGGGCGAAATTCTCCGGGTCATTTCTGAGAAGGGCAAGGGGCAGCTGCTGTTCACGTCGCACAACCTGCGCCCCCTCGAGACGCTGGACAAGAACTTCATCGTGTTCACTACCACAAACCCGATGAACAGGTATATCCGCTTCAGCGGCGTGAAGACGACCAACAACCTGCGCGACTTCTACTATCGCGACATCATCCTGGGCGAACAGAGCGAACCCGTTTACGAATCGACCAACAATTCCGAAATCGCCCTGGCCTTCAAACTCGCCGGAGGTTCCAATGCCTCGTAAAAAAGTCATATTCGTCATTGTAGAAGGTCCCTCCGACGAAACCGCCCTCGGCGTGCTCCTTTCCCGCCATTTCGACAAGGATACCGTCTATACCCACGTGATGCATTGCGACATCACGACGGAGTTCGACAAGGACACGCACCAAAAAGTCGGCACCGCAGATATCACGAAGAAGATTGCCGAGGTCGTCAAGAGGTGGGCCGATTCCTACCGCTTGAAACCGGAGCATTTCGAACGCATCATCCACATCGTAGATACCGATGGCGCTTTTGTCGCGGAAAACTATGTAGTGCAGGGCAATGTGGATGCACCCTTCTACACCCTGGACAAAATCTTGTGCCCTATTCGAGAAAATATCATTGAACGCAATTCAAGAAAGGCGAAAAACCTTTTGCGTTTGGCGAGCACTCCGACGATTTGGAAAGTCCCATACAATGCCTACTATATGTCCTGCAACTTGGATCACGTACTTTACAACAAGCAGAATTCCAACGACAAGGACAAAGAGATTGATGCCGTAAATTTCGCCCTGCATTACAGGGAAGACATTCCCGAGTTCATCAATTTCATCTCAAAATCCGACTTCGCATACAAACCGAAACCTGAATTGTCGCTGACGGATAATCACAAGGAATCGTGGAAAGAAATTCAGGTAGGCAGCAAGTCTCTAGAAAGACGCACAAACTTCGGGCTAGCGTTTGTGTAGCGGAAAACAAAAACTTCTTGCTAGTCCCTCACGACGGGCTTGACGGTTTTCAGTTCGGCACCGGCCTCGGCCATCGTGCAGCCGATCCAGAACTGGTCATCGTGCGGTCTGTAAGAAATGATAACAAGTAGTGCACAATACCGCCAATGGCGTCGTCACCGATGCCAAATCCGTCGAAAGCACAACAATCCATCCGCTTGCAGAGTCAAGTGTCGGCAAGCTGATCCAGGTCATCCGCGGCAAGCAGGTCCTGCTCGACCGCGATCTGGCAACACTCTACGGGTTGGAAACAAAGGCACTGAACCAAGCGGTTAAGCGAAATCAAGAACGTTTTCCTGAAAGAAATTGCTTTCAATTGAACAAAAATGAATTGCCAAAATCTCTAAAGTCACAACTTGTGACTTTAAACGAAAGCGACACTATCTGATGCAAAACGGGGGTCTGGTTCACCGTCTTTCCAACATAGAAACAGAGGTTTTAGACCAAAGAGCCAAACTTCTCGACCACGACCGTAAACTGGACGAAGTCTTCGAGGTAGACCTGGCGACATACAATGCGCAGTACGCCGACTGTCCACTTGAAATCCTGCCAAGTTACGGAGTTCACGACCGCTTCTTATTCATTGACGATGCGGCCTACCATTTCGGCGCATCGCTCAAGGATCTCGACAAGAACACGTTCTTCTTCACCAAGGAAGAATTCACGCTGGAGGAAGTATTGAAAAAGCGCCAGAAGAACGACTTCTCCTGACGCCCTTCGTTTTACCCTAGTTGCCCGGGCAGTACTAACTTTTCCTTGGCCGGGAACTCCTTATCGTACTTCTCGAATGCCTCGGGGTTGCGCATGGCGACAAAGTACGGTTCGGGGTCGCGGTAGCTGCCGGTGATTCCGTCAAGGAACCCTTCCTGCAGTTCCTTGCAGAGGAAGTAGGACGCGTCACTTTCGGGGTCGTCGGCGTAGCGGATTCCCCTGGTGCTCGCGACTACAAAGCCGCTCTTGCCGTAGAACGCGATGTTCCCGCAAATCAGGAGGCAGCCCGCGCCCATTTCGGCAGCAATGCGCATGGAATGGTCGAGCAGGGTTTTCCCGTATCCCTTGCGCTTGTAGTCGGGGCGGATGCTGATGGGCCCGAAGGTCATCATGCGGATTTTGCGTCCGTCGTCGGCGTCGATATGCGACCACGCATACATCACGTGCCCGATGATTTCGCTGTCCACTTCCAGCACAAGCGAGAGTTCCGGCACAAAGTCGGGCTCGCTCCTGTAGCAGTGCAACACGTAATGCTCGGTGCATCCGGGACGGTAAACGTTCCAGAAGGCTTCGCGGGTAAGGTTTTCTACGATTTTAAAGTCGCGCGGTTGTTCCGTGCGGATAGTGTAATTTTTCATTGTTTATCTCCAGGTTGAATTTTTATGACGGGCATAAAAATTGCCTTGGAAGACGGCCCAAGGAATGTCTCCCAAGGCCCTAGACAATGAACCAAGATTTGCTAAACAGCATCCAGTCTCCGTAAGTTGGTACTAGTGGGAATATAGAATTTAAATATCCATTTTGACGAAAAAGTCTTCGTGAAGTCACAAATTGTAACTTCACACTAGGGATGCGAAATTGAGTCATATGAAATCTTGTGGTGCAAAAATTGCACCGCAAACACGGGATTAGAAAACAACAGCGCTTAAAAGTCGCAAAATGCGACCTTAGAACAGGAAAAAATCTCTAAAAACAGGTGAATTTGGCCCGAATGATAATTTGCGGTCAAAAAAATTGACCGCATTGCTTTGATATCGGAAATTCCGATATCAAGATGAAGTGGTTGTCAAAGAATACTTGACAACCACTCAACACAGCACAATTACTGAATGCTTTCGTTTTTATCGAGGTCGAAAATGGGGATGCGTAATTGAGCCGCAAGAAATCTTGAGGTGCAAATTGCACCTCAAGTTGCTCTAAATTTTTATATATTATTTCTAGCACCAGAAAGGGTGGTATTAAGGATCGTTTCCGCATAAAGGCGGGACGGTCCTTTTTTTTGCAAAGGGGGCAAAATGAAGAAAGATGTAACCGTCGCGCCTAAAAAGCCCGATTTTTCCCTGATAGACGAGAACTTGCTCAAGTCGCGGATATACACCATCCGCGGGGTAAAGGTAATGCTCGATGCTGATTTGGCCGAGATTTACGGGTATAGTACGAAAAGGTTCAATGAACAAGTCAAGAATAATATCGTCAAATTTGACGAGGATTTTCGGTTTCAATTGACTAGTGCGGAAGTGGAAAATCTTTCAAGGTGCAATTTGGACCTCAAGTGACGATGGTGGACTTGAATCGCAGAAAATCTTGAGGTCGAAAAAATCGGCCTCAAGTTGGGGTGGAGCCAGGTACGCTCCTTATGCCTTCACGGAGCAGGGCATCTACATGCTCATGACGGTCCTCAAGGGCGAACAGGCGACCGCCCAAAGCAAGGCCCTTATCCGCCTTTTCAAGCAGATGAAGGACTACATTGCTGCGGAGAATGCACCGGATGTTTCCGCGGGGATGGTCGCCTTGGCGACGCAAACGAGTCAAAACACGCGGGATATCGCCGAGATTGCCACGGATGTCCGCACGCTTTCTAACAAGGTGGAGCGAAACGAGAGTTTTCTCCAAAAAGTCATGGCAAATTTCGTCGATCCGAGTACCTTCAAGCACTTTCTAATTCTGAACGGGCAACGGTTAGAGGCCGATGTCGCCTACACGCAGATTTACGGCATGGCGAAGAAGTCTGTGCTGATTGTGGATGACTACCTGGATGTAAAGACCCTCGATTTGTTGCGATGCGTGGCGAAGGATGTTTCGGTCCAGATTTTCAGCGAACAGCACGGGCGCACCCGCCTGACCGAAAGCATGCTGGCGGACTTCAGGGCAGCCCGTCCGGATGTTGAGCTTGACGATGTCCACACCACGGGGAACGTGTTCCACGACAGGTACCTCTATCTGGATTTCGGGACCGACACCGAGAAACTTTTCCACTGCGGGGCATCATCCAAGGATGCCGGCAATAAGATCACAACCATCATGCAGGTGGAAGACATCGCGGGATATCGCCCACTGTTCGAGAAACTGTTGCAAGACTCACCAAATTGCCGTTTTTAACGAAATTTCGTCAAACACGTATAAAACATCGTCAAATTCGTGGCATTTTTTAGAAAAAGATTGTCAAATTCGTGGCATTTTAAAGAAAAGCGACAGAAGAATTCCTCCTGACGCTTGCTTTTAGGAGATCCCCGCCTTCGCGGGGATGACAGCCCTTTTTCTCAAGAAAAGACAATACACCCTATTGACTTTACAACCTTTTTTGTGAGTATCGAAGGAGTATCTAATGAATAAATTATTATGGTCATCGTCCCTTGCTTTGGCGACAGCAGCATTCCTTACGGCCTGCGGTGACGAATTGTGCGACGGCGAGGCTTACGACCCCACGAAGTATGATTGCGTTGATAATGAGAAGCAGGAAAAAAAGACCTGCAAAGGAATACAATACAACCCGGAAAACGAATTCTGCGCAATGAGGGGATCAGTCGAGATTGGCACTTATAAAATGGTAACGATCGTAGCGACGACAAACAACGTGCATTTTTTTGGAGCGCCACTGAATCCGAGAATGAAGAAGACGCTTATCAACACGCCTAGCTTTTCAATCAAACACTAGATACACTTTGGTAAAATCGTATAAAACAGCCGTTAACGAAGGGCTCTGGCCGACTTATTTTTTAGTGTACAAAGCGGCCTTCCGCACACCATCAAAATTGAGGACCTTATGTTCAAGAATCTCCTTTTCACGCTGGGAATCCTGCCTATGACTACTTTAGCTTTCCAGATTGGCGCCTGGGTCGGCGGGCCCGGCCAGTACCCGCAACCTACGCAGACTAACGTCCAGGCATTCCAGGATTTGCAGGGCACGCACCTCGACCTCATCAGCTATTTCGCGCTCTTCGACATCAACGACTGGGACGCAACCGCGCAGTATGCGAATGTTGCGAAGAACAACGGCTCCACGCTGGTCGTCACATGGATGGCGAACGGCTACAAGGCGCAGGAACTGGTGGACGGCAAGGCCGACACCTACATCCGTGACTATGCAAAAGGCGTGAAGGGCTTCGGCGACGAGATCTGGCTCAGGCCGCTCCACGAAGCGAACGGAGACTGGTACGACTGGGGGGTAGGGAAATCCGGTGCCGGTAACACCGACGCGAATGTCGCCGAGGCCTTCCGCCACATCGTGAAAATCTTCAAGGAGGAAGGCGTCACGAACGTCAAGTGGGTATGGACCACCAACGCATCGAACCAGGGCAGCGGAACCACGCTCACGGGCAACTACCCCGGCGACGAATACGTCGATTACATCTCCATCGACGGCTACAACTGGGGCACGTGCCAAAGCTGGTCTAGCTGGCAGTCGTTCTCGCAGGTGTTCAAGAAGGCCTACGACGCACTTGCCAACATAAACAAGCCCCTCTTTATCGCCGAAATCTCGAGTTCCGAGAAGGGTGGCAACAAGGCCGAATGGATTACCGACATGTTCGAGCACTTCGCCACCGACTTCTCGCGCGTGTTCGCAGTGATGTGGTTCAGCCAGAGCAAGGAAGACAACGAGGCAGACTGGGCGCTCAACACGTCGCCGGAGGCCGTGGACGCCTGGAAGGCGGGCATCGCCAAGATGCAGAGCGCACAGCCGTCATCTTCCAGCAGCGCAGGCGATGTCAATCCGGCTACATCGAGCTCATCGGGCGAAGGCCAGACAACCGGAATCGGGACAGTCCGCCAGCCAAGCCAAGGCTCGCTCGCCTATCGCGACGGCAAATTGTACGTGCGCACCACCCGCCCCATCAATGCAAGCGTCGTGCAGTTCGACTACCAGGGCCGCATTTTGTGGCATAGCCCGGTAAGGCAGTTCTTCCCCGGCGAACATGTCATCGACACGCCGGAAGCAGGCACTCGGAGCATCTACAAGCTCTCTGTATTACCATAACTAATACCCTTCTTCACAAAAACAGAGGCCGCAACCAACAAGGTTGCGGCTTCTTCTATTTAAAAAAGGAAAAGCCCGGCAAAAAGCCGGGCAAATTGTTTCCAAAGGATTTTTCCCTTACTTCATTGGCACCATTCTGCCGTAGTAAGCGCCACGGGCCTTGTTCGAGCTGTTGACCTTGCAACCCTTCAGGTTGTAGTCACGCTGCATCTTGTACCCGTAATCGCGCATGTACATCTGGCGAATCGCATCCGTCGAATCGGCCGGAGTCGGCGTGGTGACGGACGTGGAGTCGCTAGGCGTCGGCGTAACGGTCGTAGAGTCGCCGGGTGTCGGCGTGGTGGCCGTGGAATCGCCAGGTGTCGGCGTAGTGGTCGTAGAGTCGCCGGACGGCGGGGTGGCGGTCGAAGCCGTGAAGGTCACCTTGTAAAGCTGGCAGTCTTCGAACCAGTCGATGATGTCGCCTTCCTTGAATTCAGTGTCGCCAATCTTGGCGGCTTCCATCGTCTTTTCCTTGACATCCTTCGGCTTCGGCTTCCAAATCTTGAAGGTACCGGAGAGGTGGAGCATGGCGAGGTAGTGGACCAGGCCATCGTAGTAGCGGTACTGACCGGTCATGAACGGTTCGTCCCAGGCCATCTGCAGGTTCTTCTTGATAATTTCATCGTAACCGCTCACGTCCTTGAGGGCCAGGGCGGCCACGGCATTTGCGCCCTTTTCACCCTGCGTGTAGCTTTCGGAACCACCCGTGCCGTCCCAGTTGAAGCGGGCATGCTCATACTTGTCCTTCTCGAAGAAGTCGATAATACGCTTTGCCATTTCAACTTCGCGAGCAGAGTCGGCACCGAACAGGTAGAAGTCCATGCCGAAGTTCATCGCGGAGCGCATGGCGTCGTACATGTACTTGGTCGAATTCTGGTTGTACGAATAAGACTGCGGCTGGCCATCGAAGGTGCTGTAGTCGGCGAACAAACCGGAGTTCTTGTTGGAAGACTTGTAAAGGTGGTCGCGCGCAGCGGTCACAGCCTTTTTCCACTTGTCGGTATCCTTTTCAGCCCAGCGGGAGAACAATTCCAGGTAAGCCGGCAAGTCGTAAGACGGGTCGGAGAAATCGTTACCGCTGCCAAGCGGCTGGAACACAATAATGTAGTTGCCCTGGTTGAAGAGCTTGTGGCTCGGGTTGTTCCACATCTTGTCCATGATATATTGGGCATCAGACATGTATTGATTATCATTCCAGCGGTGAGCTGCGAACAGGAGGGACATCATGAAGTACATTTCGCCGTCCGGCGCGCAGTTGTCATCGCCACCGGTGCCACTGTCGTTACGTTGCCACGCAAAGTAGCCGTCCCAGTCGCCGCCCTTGTGCCACATGTGGTTCTTGGCCCATTTCCAGAGCTTGTCGAATTCTTCCTTGTGACCCGTCTGCACGGCAATCATCATACCATAGGACATGCCTTCGGAACGGACGTCGTTGTTGTTGATGTCCTTGATGTAGCCTTCGTTACCCTTGTCGTAAAAGACCTTGGAATTTTCATCACCCTTGAAGTAGTGATTCCAAAGAGCATCCATTTTTTCTTGGATTTCTTCGTCGGTCTTGCCCAAGTATTTCTTGAAAGCGCTGGTGTAATCGCCCGTATAGTAAGCGCCACTGTAGTTCTTGTCCTTGTCGCAGTCCGGGCCATAGTAGGCACCGTTCTCGTCGAAGAATTTGGTGGGTACGGACGCATTCGCCGCGGTGGATTCTTGAGCCATGGCCGAAGCCATGAAAAAGCCAAGACATAACGCTGCCTTGATTGCGGTTTTTGATCTCCTCATGGTACTCCTTTTTTTATATATACCGAATAAAAGATAATTGCCAAACAGGCAAAAGCGGGGGAATGGGCCCTTTTTTGCGTTGTAGAGCTTTTAAACGCTTTTTTTTGCGAAAAAACGGCAATTTTTAGGAAAAATTGGCCATTTTGGGGGGATTTTGAGGAATCAGCCCCAGCCGAGCCATATCGTCATGAACTTGTCGTAGACCTCGTAAACGCCTTGATTGTTCGTAACAACCTGCTTTTCAAGCAAAGTAGCCAAAGCTTTTTGGACACTGCTCGCCGAAAGGCTGTACTTTTTCAGGAACGCACGCCCCATAATTTGCGAAACACGCCCCTCTTTGCCAATGGCAACAAGAAGCGTCTTTTGCGGTGGAGTCAGGAGGAAGAGCATGTTCTTGTATATCTCCGAGTTTTCCTCGACGATATCCTCCACCACACTTTCCAGTTGTGCCAATTCAAACGAGCCTCCCTTGCCCGTAATGGAATAGGCGTAGTTCATGACTTTCTGGATATACCACGTGACGCCATTAAAACGGCCGTACGTCTCGTGTATTGCATCTTCGGCAATGTTGCGTCCGTTAGCTTCGAAATGATGCTTTATGAAAGCGGAATATTTGTCTTCGGGAATCACATCCAAATTCATGATGGACACGCTCTGGTAAAAAGGGCGCGCAGCCGACATAAAGATTTCACCCATCATGCTCCGCTCCGAGCCGGCAAATACAAAACTTGCATTATGGCAATTTTGGATATAGGTGCGTAGCGTAGCCTCGACGTTTTTCTCAGGATAGCACGAAATGGACTGGAATTCATCTATGGCAATCAGGCATGGTTTACCGGCATTTTCGATGTACGAAAAAATTTCTTCCAAGGTAATCGCCGGGGCCTGGACATCTCCCAGTTCCACTTTCCACGAGGGCAACCCCTGCACATCGAACGTAATCCCCGTCCGTAGCGACTTTACCGTATCGATAAATGATTCTATCGCCTTTTTCCCGCGAGGTTTCAAGGCATTCACGATCTGGCGCCCCATCTCGTAAACAAAATCACTAAGATTTTTTGTCGCGTAGATGTCGATTACAAACGTGTTGTACTTGCGGGCAATTTTTTGTTGGGCAAAACAATGCCGGACAAGCCCCGTCTTTCCCATACGGCGCGAAGAAATCAATGCCACATTGTTCCCGTTAGTCAACAAACGGGTGAGCTTCTTGGTTTCTTCTTCACGGTCGCAAAAGTAATCCGCGCTGAGATAACCAGAAGTCAAGAAAGGGTTTATTACGGCATAATCCATAGCAATACCTCGTCTATGCCGTAAATATATATAATTTTTATCCAAAAAGGATTATCCATTTTGGATTATCCTAAAAGGATAATGAAGATTGCCGCGCATCTGCGATGCTCGCAATGACAAGGGAGGCCTTCCGCACAAACAAGAAAAGACATGCCGATTTCAGCGAGTTTGCAAACGACCCCATCTTTAGGCTATTGCAAAACGAGGTGAAATTATGTAATTTCAGTTCGAGGTATCTTATGACAGTAGACATGAGCGACTTTGACCGAGCTGTAGCTGAGTATACAACAAAGCTAGAAATCGCGAAGAAAATGCGCAACGCGAACAAGCCGATTGAGGAAATCATCGAGTTCACGGGCCTTTCAGAAAAGACAATTCGCGAATTTTAATTTATATATTCACCGCCCTGTCCCAAAGACAGGGCTTTTTTGCATTATACATGGCGGGCCCAACCCGCCATTTTTTCATTCATCAAGAGTGTAAAAAAATCAATCCTTTAAGCAGCGGATGGTCATCTTGGGGAAATGATTGAAAACGGTAACATCCTTTTCAATTTTTATTGTATAGTAATCTTGAGAGTCTTCTTTTGTAGAGGTCCAGAAAACGGCATCGTACCTGGCAAAATGCACTCCCTCTTCCTCGTTTACGTACACGCCTGCCGGCTTTGCGGAAAATCCGCAAGCATTTTCCCCAGTACCATTAGCCCATTCATTTCCACTCTTTAATCGTAATGCAGATGACTGTTGCGAGAATCCTCCCATCATTTCAATCATTGTTTTCCATTCCTCAAGGGAAGGCACATGCCAACCAGCGGGACAGACCCCGCTCACAAGATTTTCATCCAGATTTTCCCTGTATTTTTCATTTTTCTGCAAAGAATAGAACCTTCCATACTGGTTACAGAAGTTTTCATATTTGTCAAATTTTTCCAAACAAACACTATACTCCGCATCATATTTCAAATTCTCAGCCATCCATACCTGATTGCCAATAGTCGTATACTTATACACCTGACCATCGCGTTCGTCGGTGAAAGTTCCCCGTTTACTTTCGGGGCACACTTCCGCAGCGTTCCACTTTTCTTCTTCATCGTCATCGGAAACGCAAGCAGTAAAAATGCTAGCAAGAAAAATACTTAATATTACATTTCTTTTCCGCATATTACATTCCTAAAATTCAAACAACTTGTCTGGGAACTTTGCGGAACTGCGCAGGGCGAGAATTTCCGTTGTCACTTTGGTCTCGATGCCGGATACGATTACCGAGACTTCCATCTTTTTGAGGTTGTTCGAGGCATCATAAGTAAAAGTGGTCAGTGCGCTCTTATCGGCATCATTACTCTCTATTTTCTCTATGCGTTTTTTTGCAGAATCGTAATACAAGACCCCCTGCGAACCCGTAATAGAATACAGGTTGTCGGACACATGAACCGGTTCCTGCCAATCGCCGGAATCGAGCGGGTTAAACTTCGTATAGGATTGCGCCTCCAAAGCCTCGCCATTGTACGGCAGTATCTGCGACTTTTTCGTATTCAGGTCGATTACCTTCATGCGAGCTCCGTTCACAATGCTACGCTGGTTCAAAAGCGATGACTTCATCTCGGTATAGGTCTTGGACGTTCCCTTTTGCACCATGTAGATGGAAACCACCTGCTTGCCCGCGGGGGTGTCGACCGTGGTCCTAATACTCATTTCCACGGAATCACGTGAAAGAGCGGACATTTTGAGGTCCGTACGGACTTGGTCAAGGGAAAGGGCAAAGGAAGAAATAGAAAGGATAAGGAGGGTGAAGATGATTTTTTTCATAAAACTAGTCCTTTATGCAACGAGTCGAAAACCTGGAAGTAAAGAAACCATAACTTATACCTACATCCATTATAACCACATTCAAATTACCTTTTACATCTTCTGTCGAAGTTGAAAAGAAAGCCTCATTATAAAGCGAAGAAATTGACCCAGAATAATTAAATTTACCCGCAGGCAAAGCATTAAACGAACATTCATCTGTTCCCGTTCCACGGTCATCTCCCCAATAATTCGCCCCCCTCAGTCTAAGCGCAGCTTTATCACCCATTTTTTTAATCATCGTTTTCCATTCATCCAACGAAGGAATATGCCACCCGTTAGGACAAATAAATTCAAATATCGAATCATTCACGACGTATTGATAAGGCTGTATATTCTTATACAACGAGTAATAGAGACCAAAGGTTTTGCAAGAATCGCCAAAATGGTCCATACATCCACTAAACTCTGAATCATACCTCAGGTTCTCAGCCATCCACACCTGGTTCCCGATAGTGGTATACTTATAAACCTGCCCATCTCGTTCGTCTGTGAACGTGCCGCGGTTGGGCATGCCGTAGGAATTCGTACCCGTTTCTGGACAAACCTTCGCAGCATCCCAATCATCGCCGTCTTCGGGTTCAGTTGTACAAGATGTAAAAAGAACCAAAGGGATTATTAGCAAAATGAAAGATACCTTATTCACAAACAAACTCCTCCCTATTTCAACAACTGCCAATTAAGTATAGTATTCCCTCGTCTTAGCACAATGTAACGACTGGGCTGCATCACGGATGCGGGTATCTGCACCGTATGCTCGCCGACGTTCCATGTTCCTTCGAAGATGCGGTTCTTCGAGGTTCCCGTGATATCGAGGATGATGACATAGTATCCTTTCGACTGAAAAGGCAATCTCTACACAATATCATTCCCTCCCTCAAAACACAACAATCAATCTTTCAAACAGCGAATCGACATCTTGGGAAGATTCGAAAACTCAGCAACATCAGATTGAATTCTTATGGCATAGTAAGAGCCATCATTTCTTTTTGAAGACGTCCAATAAACAGCATCGTGGTCATAATAGAAAAGACCATAACCATCATTTGCATACGCACCTGATGGTAATGCAGAAAAACCACATGCATCATTAATCCCCTCGTTTTTATACTTCCATCTGCCATAGGCTTTTAATCGATCCGCTCCCTCCGGCACATTAAAACCGCCAACATTATTTATCATCTCAGTCCATTCCTCTAGCGTTGGTATGTGCCATTTTTTCGGACAAACAGAACTGAGCAGCAAAGTATCCATATTATTTGCATATAAGCCATCTTCCATCAAAGAATAAAACCTTCCGTTTTCTTCGCAAAAGTTCTTTATAATTGAATTTCTGTCTTTATTTTCCTCTTCTGTATTGCAAACACTATATTCCGCATCATACTTCAAATTCTCGGCCATCCACACCTGATTGCCGATGGTGGTGTACTTGTACACCTGCCCATCGCGTTCATCAGTGAAAGTTCCCCGCTTATTCTCGGGACACACTTCCGCAGCGTTCCACTTTTCTTCTTCATCGTCATCGGAAACACAAGCAGTAAAAATGCTAGCAAGAAAAAAACTTAATATCACATTTCTTTTCCGCATATTACATTCCTAAAATTCAAACAATTTATCTGGGAATTTTGCTGAACTACGCAAAGCGAGGATCTCTGTCGTCACTTTGGTCTCGATACCGGATACGATTACCGATACTTCCATCTTTTTGAGATTATTCGAAGCATCGTAGGTGAATGTGGTCAGCGTATTCTTTTCAGAATCCATGCTCTCGATTTTTTCTATGCGTTTTTTTGCAGAATCGTAATACAACGTTCCTTTGTCTCCGGCAATTGAATACAGGTTGCCTGAAACATAAACGGGTTCCTGCCAGACGCCAGAATCGAGTGGGTTGAATTTCGTATAGGATTGCGCCTCCAGAGCCTCGCCATTGTACGGCAATATCTGCGACTTTTTCGTATTCAAGTCAATCACCTTCATGCGGGAACCATTCACGATGCTGCGCTGGTTCAGAAGAGGGGACTTCATCTCGGTATAGGTCTTGGAAGAACCCTTTTGTACCATGTAGATGGAGACCACCTGCTTGCCCGCAGGGGTGTTGACCGTAGTCCTGATGCTCATTTCCACGGAATCACGGGAAAGAGCGGACTTCTTGAGGTCGGCACGGACCTGGTCAAGGGAGAGAGCGAAGGAAGAAATAGAAAAGAAAAGGAGGGTAAAGATGATTTTTTTCATAGACTAATCCTTTATACAACGAATAGAGTGTTTTACATTAGAATCAGAAAATGTAACACTCTCCCCTATTCCTACAACATTGTGGGAGCCTTCTGATTTTAATGTCCTTGAAACAAATGTTGCATTATTAAAAATTGATATTGCAGCTGTATAACCCACAGTTCCTGCAGGCAACGCACCAAAGCTACAATCATCTGTCCCTAAATCGTTATAAAACCCCCAAAAACGATTTCCTTTAAGGCGAGTTGCCACTTTATCTCCCATTATTTCAATTAAATCTGTCCACTCCTCATTTGAAGGAACATGCCAGCCTTCGGGGCAAACCGTTTCAAATAAGGATACATCTATTTTTTGTATTTCAAAAGTTAATTTACCCCCTTCAACAAATAAATAATATCTTCCGAGAGTTTCACAAGAATCACCTAATACATCGTAACATTCACTATACGAGGCTTTGTATCTTAAATTCTCAGCCATCCATACTTGCTTCCCGATGGTGGTATACTTGTACACCTGTCCATCTCGTTCATCGGTAAATGTGCCTCGGTTGGGCATGCCGTAGCTGTTAGTACCCTCTTCCGGACAGACTTTTGCAGCATCCCAACTATCGTCATCATCAGGTTCAGTTGTACATGATACTAAAAGAACTAAAGGGATTATTAGCAAAATAAAAG
>Ga0310690_10004927_pt1 | contig 18515 bp, 13 predicted proteins | sample AusTroGonzalo_MG_2_FD_207661 | JGI IMG/M metagenome (GOLD analysis project Ga0310690, IMG submission 207661) | Bovine rumen microbial communities from tropical cattle in Woodstock, Queensland, Australia - Gonzalo_04 (v2) (version 2) | ecosystem: Host-associated > Mammals > Digestive system >...
TTGAATTCAAAGGATTATGGAATTCCTCAGAATAGAGAACGTCTTTGGATGTTTGCTCGATTAGGTGGATTGCCGGAAAACTTTAATCTTAAACCTGACGAAATCCAAAGCGATGTGAAAATGGCTGATTTTTTGGATGATTCGCCTGATAAGACACTTTATCTGTCTGATGCCCAAATTGCCCATTTGAAGGTGAAGCACAAGATTGATTCTTTTGTTGTGAAAACGCCTTTGTGTTTTGATGTGTATAACAAGAAAATCAAAACAGATGGATATAGTATAACGATTACTCAGCCAGAACATAATAGCCTTCGCGTTATTGAACCTCCCAAGAGATCAGGGAAGAATAAAGGCAAGGAAATTGTACGAAAGATGTCTGTTCATGAGCAATTCCGCTTAATGGGATTTGATATATCGCGTGACAAAAAGAAGTGCGAAATCAATTTTGACGGACAATCATATTCCCAGTTATCTAAGCGAGCCGGGAATGGTTGGGACGTAAACATCGTTGGAATTCTAATCAGCCATATTTGGAGGCAATTATGAGATTGGATCAAGGATCGTTAATATTTACGCCTAGGAATGGTGAGTGCCCGTCGTGGGAAACTGCGCTTGGACAATCTCGTGAGCCACGAGATGATATGCCGCCATATTACTTTAAAGCCGAAGGCTATGAAAATATGCTAAAAGGGATGTTCTTTAATTCTGTTCCCTTGGCTAAAACATCATGTATTTTAGGAAAGAAAAAAAATTTTGTTACAGCGAGTGAATCATATCTTAATCCAGAATATCAGGAAATACAACTTGCGTCAAAATTCGACATCATCGTCATTCATTATCAGAATAATGTCAAAACATTTCGCAATGCTCCAATCATTCTTTTGCTAACGAAAATACAGGATGTTGATAAAGCTCATTATAGAAGAAGATCTATTAAGTATTCACCTCATACAACATATGATACAATAAAAAACCAGGAATCTTTTGAAGAAATCCAAAGACATTTTCAAGATCGTTTGATGTGCTATGGTCTTTTTATCGAACATTTTGATACACTTCATTTATATTGTGTGAATGTTGACGGAAATGATTATACATATTCTAACTTGAACTTGCCTCAAACAGAATGGACGGACTGGGCTGATTGGGAATTAAAAGAACGCGAGCGAATTCAAAATGAGATGCCAAGTGCCTCATCAGAAAAAGGGAATCGAGAAAATGAGAAGAAGGCCTCTCCCATTACTCCTTCCCAAATCATCTATTACGGGGTTCCGGGTTGCGGCAAGAGTAATAAAATCAGGGAACAACTGAAAAATGTCCCTGAAAAGAACAAGGTTCGTGTCGTGTTCCATCCGGAATACACCAATGCCGAATTCATCGGGCAAATTTTGCCGAAAGTCAACGATAAGGTTACCTATGAATTTACTCCCGGGCCTTTCACGCAGATTATCAAGCGGGCTTATCTCAATCCCAATGAACATTTTTACTTGGTTATCGAAGAAATCAATCGCGGTAATGCTGCCGCTATTTTCGGTGATACTTTCCAATTATTGGATAGGCTCAAGGTGGGTGAAACGGACTCTCTCGGCAACGACCCTACAAATGCTGCGGTGAACACGTTTACGGAAGGCTGGAGCCAGTATTTTGTCCAGAACGATGATATTAATGCCTATATTCGGGAAAAAGAAGATAGTATCCAGATAGGGAAAATCCACTTTGATTCGAATACGGCAATCCGACTCCCGCCCAACCTTTCCATTTTGGCAACAATGAACACCAGCGACCAGAATGTATTCACGTTGGATAATGCTTTCCAGCGCCGTTTCGACATGGAACTGGTCCGCAATGAATTCGACCTCACACAACCTGCCGTCAATGCCCAATACGAAGCGGAAATTGACGACACCGGCATCAAATGGGGCAAGTTCTGGGGATGGATCAATGCCAAAATCACGGCCACCCTCAAGGGACTTTCCAGTACCGAAGACAAACGGCTTGGCGTCTGGTTTGTAAGCAATGTCAACGGCATTATTGATGATAAAATCTTTGCCGAGAAGGTCTTGAAGTTCTTGTGGGATGACGTTTTCAAGTTCAAACGTCCGCAAATTTTTAAAGCGGAAATTGACACCTTGGAAAAACTGATTAACTTCTTTGAAAATCCGCCCGAAAGAAGCGAACGATTCGGCGTTTTCAAGGACATGGATGATCTTAAAGCGTTTGAAACTTCGCCAACGCTGTAATCCTTGATGCGAAAGTTGAACGAAATATGTTCCTGCGAATCTAAGGCGAATTCGGAGACCGAGTTCGTCGGCATTCGTTGTGAAAAATCAAAGGAAAATGAACCCCTGAAAACGAGTATCATCTTTCCTTTGGGATATTTCAAGGATGACGATGCCTTGCGTGAACTCCCCGAAGAAGAATTGCGGGAATGTGTCGTCAACCTTTTTACAGTGCTTTCGGACCCTTCGCTGCAGGAGCAAATTCATCAAGACTCATCAATTTCCACAATTGCGGAAGAGCGGGGCGAAACCGCTTTCCCGATGGTTTCGTACTTGAATGTTATCCGGAGTTTTCTCGATTTCGGGTACCTCGACGAAAAGGAAATTCTGTATAAGAAAGGGGCGAACGGGAAAATCAATTGGGGCCGGACAATCAAGACCGAAAAGCCCGTCATTACGGAAGACGAACAGAATCTCGTGTATCTTGACTTTATTGCCCGTAAAGTCAATTATAACGAAGATACGCTTATTACGCAGGTTCACAAGTTCTGCGTTCACGATGCCCTAACGAAACTTGGATTCCTGTTCGGCGTAGAGCCGTCCGAAGAACCGCTGTTGGATTTTGATTACGACCTGTTTTGTAATGCTATCAATTCAAAACTCGCCAAGACATATAACGACCGCGATTTGCACTTGCTAGCGGACTTGGCTCGAATTGTGGAGTATCTTGCGGGGCATAAAACCGAAGACGGAAAAACAGCAAACGAATATTATTTCGGAGTAAAAAAGTTCGCTCTCGTTTGGGAGAAAATGGTTGATCAAATTTTCGGGACTGTTGCCGATAAGAGTAAATTTAATCCGTCTCTGAAATTTGTTGAAGAACGCGACGAAAAACCTGATGGCGAAACGCTTGATAATGATGGCGATACAAACGAAAGCCTTCGCTCAACTTTGCGACCCGATACAATTATGGTTCATGGCGAGGATACGTTCGTTCTTGACTCCAAATATTACAAGTATGGAATGACTGGCGAGAAATCACATTTGCCTGGTGCAGAATCGGTCTGTAAGCAGATGGCTTATGCTGAGTATGTAGAAACGCATCTAAAGGAGATCCCCGCCTTCGCGGGGATGACATCGCATGGGGTTTACAATGCGTTCGTTATGCCGTGTTGTGCTGCTGATGTAAATCGACTTTTTCCTAATGCTAAATTTGCGGAAAATAGCATATATAGCATGTGCCGAGTCGGCTATATCTATGGCGACTGGAAAGATTGCCAAAAGCCTTACCACAAAATCCATTGCATTCTTCTCGACATGAAATCTGTCATGCAGAATTATGCAAACTCCAAAACCTCGCAAGATGTTCTCGCGAGGTTGATAAGGGATCCTTAATCCCCCGCCTATCTCTGTTTCAGCCAATACGCGAAGAAGTAGTCCGACAGGCGATAGGTTCCGTTTTCTTCCGTAAGTACGAGCTTGTTTTTCAGGCCCTTCAAGGACGCCTGCACGCTGCTTGGCGAAGACAACCCATATTTGGCAACGAATGCACCCGAGGTCACTTCGCGGGCAACGCCTTCCTGCGCGATGGCGAGCAAAAGCATTTTCTGTTTCGAAGAGAACATCGAAAACACATCCTTATACTGCTGTTCCTGCATGAGGATTATATTTTGCAACGCGACGCTCAAGAAATCCTGCGGACAAACGCCATTTTCAGGCGTCAACGCGAATAGTTCGTTCATCAGCATTTGCACAAACCAGGTCGTCCCATCGAAAAGCGAATAGACACTCCGGACAGCGTCCGCCTCCACTTTCTTCCCCCTAAGAGCAAACATCCGTTGCGCAAATTCGCAATAGACATCTTCGGGGATGGCCGCCAAATTCATGGAGATGGCGCTTTGATAAAAGGGCTTGCTACGCGAATAGAACATCTCGTTCAGGAGGTGCTGCCGCGAGCCCGAAAAAATGAAATGCGTATTTTTGCACTGCTGTATTTTCGTGCGCAAAAGAGCCTCGATGTTCGATTCACCGTATTCGGCAATTTGCTGAAATTCGTCAATAGCGACAATGCATGGTCGCTTTTCGGTTTCCAAATAATCAAAAATTTCGTCAAGAGTCTTTTGTGGAGTCTTGATTTCTCCGAGCTTGAGTTCAAACGATGGTTCGCCCGTACTGGAATCAAGTTTAAACGCAAATCGTAATGTCGAAACTATTTCAAAAAAGCGCTCGTACCATTTCTTTTGTTGAGCCTGTTCTTTTTGAACAGCCTTGCTAAACTCGTAGATAAATTCTTCTATTGATTTTGTGGCGTAAATATCAACAAAGAACGTGGCATAGTTTTTCTTTATCTTGGGCTGCTTGAAAAAGTGGTGGACAAGCCCGGACTTGCCAAGCCTACGGGGACTTGACAAGACAACATTCCTACCGTTCGCTATATGCTTTTGTAAAAGTTCGACTTCCGCTTCGCGGTCGCAGAAGAACTCAACAGGAATATCCGATCCAATAACAAAAGGATTAGTCAGGTCCATTTCAGCCTCCAATTATCACGATTATAATTATTATAAATATAATAATTATCTTTATAATAATCACAAATATAATTATTCATTTTATAATAATGAACAATCGCACACCCGTTCTCTCGTCTTTTGTCTCTTGTCATTTGTCTCAATTGGCATGGTTCTTGCATTTACTAGAGCGAAAACAAGGCAAGGCAGTCATTTTGTTTCATTTTGAAACATTTTGATTGTCGCGACCGCTTAAAATTTTAACATAAAGGAGATTCCCGGTCAAGCCGGGAATGACAAAAGGAAAAGGACGAAATATGGCAACAGAAAAGATGGAGTTCCAGACCGAAGTTCGCGACATGCTGAACTTGATGATCAATTCCCTTTACAGCAACAAGGAAATCTTCCTGCGTGAGCTCGTTTCGAACGCGGCGGACGCACTCGACAAACGCCGTTTTCTCTCGCTCTCGAACGCCGACTTGCTCCCGATGGGGACGCAGCTCCGCATCGACATCTCGGTGAACAAGGAAGGCAAGCGCATCGTTGTCGAAGACAACGGTATCGGCATGAACAAGGAAGACTTGATCAACTGCCTCGGCACCATCGCCCGTAGCGGCACCAAGAACTTCATCAAGAACCTCAAGGAAGGCGACAAGGGCAGCGTCGATCTCATCGGACAGTTCGGCGTGGGTTTCTACTCCGTGTTCATGGTCGCCAAAAAGGTCGAAGTCCTTACGCTCAAGGCCGGCGAAAAACAGGGTTACCTGTGGGCCTCCGAAGGCACGGGCGACTTCGAAATTTCTGAAGCCCCGCTCGACAAGGTCGGTACCAAGATTACCTTGTACCTGAAGGATGACGAAGACGCCGAAGACTTCGCCAGCGAATGGAAGATCAAGGATATTGTCCAGAAGTACAGCGGTTTCGTGAGCTACGGCATCTACTTCCACCCCGAAGCCACCAAGAACGACAAGGGCGAACTCGAAGAAAAGCCCGAAGAACGCCTGAACGAGAAGCAGGCCTTGTGGCGCCAAAGCGAAAAGGAAGTCACCGAAGAACAGTACAAGGATTTCTACAACGTCATCAGCCACGAAGCCGACGAACCGGCCGCCTGGAGCCACAGCCACGCCGAAGGTTCCCAGGAATTCTGGAGCCTTGTGTACATTCCGTCCAAAGCCCCGTTCAACATCTGGCACAACGACGCTCTGCACGGCCTCAAGCTCTACGTGAAGAAAGTCTTTATCATGGACGACTGCAAGGACTTGCTGCCGCCTTGGCTCCGCTTTGTGCGCGGCGTGGTGGACAGCGAAGACCTGCCGCTGAACGTGTCCCGTGAAATCTTGCAGAACAACAAGATCATCACCAACATCCGTAAGCATGTGATTAAGAAGGTGCTCGACTCCCTGCAGAACATGGCCGACAAGGATGCCGCCAAGTACAACGCCTGGTGGCGCGAACTCGGCATGGTCCTCAAGGAAGGCTTCTACATGAACTGGGAACATCTTGACGAACTCAAGAAGTTGCTCCGTTTCGAAAGCACCAAGACCGAAGGTGATACTCTCGTGGGCCTCGACGAATACGTGAAGCGCATGCCCGAAGGCCAGAAGGAAATTTACTACCTCATCGGCGACAAGAATGCCGTGAAGTCCAACCCGATGCTCGAAGCCTTCAAGGCCAAGGGTTACGAAGTCTTGCTCATGAGCGACGGCATCGACGAGTTCATGATGTCTAGCCTCCAGGAATTCGGCGACAAGAAGTTCCACGACATCGCCCGCGGTGATGTGGACTTCGAAAAGACCGAAGACGAAAAGAAGGCCGAAGAAGAAAACAAGGGCATTTTCAAGGGCCTCTGCGAAGACTTGCAGAAGATTCTTGACGAAGACATCAAGGAAGTCCGCGTGTCCAGCCGCCTCAAGGACAGCCCCTGCTGCCTAGTGACCAGCGAAGATGCGATGAGCGCCCAGATGGAACGCATGATGAAGGCGATGGGCCAGAAGAACTTGCCGAAGAGCAAGCGCATTTTGGAAATCAACCCGACGCATCCGATTTGCGAAATGCTCAAGAAGAAAGCCGAAGCCAAGGAAGATCTTGGCGATTGGCCGAAGGCCCTCTACGGTCAGGCCCTGCTTGCCGAAGGAAGCCCGCTCCCGAACCCGGCCGAATACGTCGCAGCAATTACCAAGTTGCTGACAGCTTCCGTCAAATAGCCGCGTTTCAGCGTTATCAAGAAGGCCGCGATTATTCGCGGCCTTCTTTATCGTACTCCATTTACGCGGTATATTTTGTCATCCTTGAGAATTAGAACTTCATGGTTACGGATAAACACCTTTGCGGGAGTTTGCCCTACATTTTGCCCATGGTATTCAGCCAAAGATCTTGCAATGCCCGACTTTTTCCCCTTTTTTGAATCGGTGCTGTCGCGTTCAATGGGTAAGAGCGGGTAGTCCGCATCCGGGAGCCCCCCAGCCACGAGCCCATCCATTGCAACAGCCTTATACCGCTTGGAATCCGGTGGCACGACCAACATCAATTCTGCAATATGCGCCGCATTGTCCAATGACGGCCACAAGTCATCGACCTCTATTTTGAGCTGGGTATAATTCCCTTGTTCCCAGAATACATACTGAGGCGATTCATCTTCCTTGAAGGCTCCAGCGGCAAGCTCCTGGAATTCCTCGCCGTCGGTAGTTCCCGAAACAGTATAATTGTGCAAGGAACCGTCCGACATTTCATCGCTTTGGTACATGAGCCCAAGAGATTCCTTTTCGGTCGATATTAAAAATTCAACCGGAAATTTGTTCAAGTTCATAGATTCCCAGACCGTAGAGGGATTCCAGTCCTGAAGGTCTTCCGTAGGACTCTTGGAATCAGGAAGATCGTCAAAAGTATAATCTCCGCTCAAGACGTAATCCACGGCGGCATCCGGATTCCCCGGCATGACAAACGCCCATTCATAACGTCCCTGATCCGAAAGTTCCACTGTATCTTCGACCACGACAAGTTCCTGTACCAAGCTATCGCTGGCATAATCCTTGACACTCAAAAACGAAAGAGTCCCTTCGTCCTCGTAATCCTCCCTCTGAATGCTAAAGAAATACTTCAGCGGTTTCCTCAAATCAAATCCCGACGAAATGTCCGTAAGGTCGTAACCGAATTCCATTTCCTCCTTATGCACGCCATCTCTCCATGTACCAAGCATAGGGCCTTTGAAGCCGTCATTTTTGAAATGGTACAGGTATTCCGTTTTCGATGGAGTTTCTGCAGATGTATCCTGCGAAATGCCGACAGAAAGCCGTATCTTTGAGCGGTTCCCATACGACATGCGTACTTTTACAGTGCGTTTCGGGGTATAATCCTTGCGAAAATGGAAAACCTCGACGACAGGAGACTGGCTCTTCGCATAGACGCTGTATGGCACAAGGAATCGTCCTTCATTTCCGAAGGAAAGTCCCCAGCTGTTCTGCACAATCCACACGCCACACTTTTTACCGACGCAAAGACTGTCGTCATAACCCACGATTGTCACCGAATGGTTTGTCGCCCCCGGGAGCGATGTTGCGACAATCCAGGATTTCTTCTTGACCTTAATCGTATCCAGCGTCCAGGAGTCGATATCAAAACTTGCGGCGGCGACTCCGCCTGTGGCAAAATCCGTATCGCCCCAATGGTCGTAGAGCCAGCCCTTGAGCGAATCCCTACCCTCGGACGTTGAAAGCGAAATAAAAGTCACGCTATCGATTCTATTGTGCATGGCGGCATACCAACGCGAATAGCCCTGCATCCAGCCGTAGTCCTCATCCACATTATGCGAAGGTTTCCCGTAGGTATTTGAATAAAGGATTCCTCCATATGTAGCGGCATCGGGGACGCCCACCTTTTGGGCAAGCAAAGCCTCTGATGCATGCCCGGATTCCACGACCTGCCACGTAAAATACGCCGGCAAAAGATTCGATGAATCCGCAGGAATTCTGTAATAGGCATTGCGTTCGTAACCGAGCGACATGGTAATGCGGGAAATAGAAGCGCACGCACCCGATTCACCTTGGTCATACCCCCGGAAAAAATACGGAGTTTCCGAGTTGTCGACCGCCGAAGGCAAATCCGATGCAAAGGCGAAACTGCAAAGCAACCAAAAAGCCAATCCAAGAATGACATGCCTATGATTCATTACAACCTCAAAAAAAGCCCCCCGGAGGGGGGGCTTAGTGTATTAGTTAGAACGGATTAATAATACTCTTCGTCGTCAATCCACCAGTAATTGATGTCAAACTTGTAACCCACATGAGGTTCATCACCGCAGTCATCACCGCAGTATCCACTTCCATTAGTGTATTTGACTTTCGTTCCAACAAGAAGGGTATTCTTGCCCCTTTTGGGAGCGGCGCCGTTCGCACCAGTCTCATTTTCTGTTACTTTTATATTTTTCAGGACATTCGCCATACTATTATATGACCAATAATGCGACTGCGTATTACTTTCTTGACATTCTACACCAAGAAAGTTTTCAAAATAACCTTTAGCCCAGAAGTTCAAGTTCAATCCATTATTGCCAATATTTGCATCATATATACCATAATCGGGTTTCTTGTCATTTTTTCCGAAGTCGTCAGAAAAGAACACCACATAACCATTATCATCGGCATCTCCAGCATCGAAATCATACCCTTTCCAAAAATTTAATTCATCACCACCGCTTTTGAGAGTAACTTCCGCAGAGATGTCAGCACGACCAGCACATTTACTGAAATACAAATATTCAGAACCAAAGTCGGTCATCTGATATCTCACCTGAATTCGGCCTACACTACGCGAATGCTTTTCAGTACCCGAAGAAAACACCATAGCCGAATCGGCGGAATCACCTTCCCAGCTATAGGCATATACGCGATAGGCAAAATAAGCAGAGCCACCACCAACTTTATCAGCAAAAAGGTTTTCATCAGCCTTAGCCATAAAGACCTTAAAGTTATTGTAAGACGTGCTGTCCTTTATTATTGTCTTATTTTCAATGCCATCCGGCAAAGCAGCACGGCTACCATCACCACGCAAAATGACATACCCTTGCACGCGGCTATCCACAGGATGGTCAAAGATTACATTAATTTGTGTACGGTCATCATTTCTTCCGAGTTTCAAGTTCGTCGGAGGAAGCAAAGCCGAGGAAATTGACAAATTGTACGCCATAACCGTAGCTTCGTCTTCAGACATCACTTCAATCTTGATGTCCGTATTCTCCAATACCGTAAGTTGTCCTGGGGTCCAGAAAGCGTATACACTCTTGCCGTCATCTTCAACCGGAGGCACATACAGCATTGTCTTACCCGACGAAACTCTCACCCATGCCACCTTTTTCGCGGTAGGCACGAGTTTAATATAGGCCGACGGAGCTTGGACAAAGACTTTGATAGTATCTGTACTATCAAGTGCTGCGGAGTCCATGTTCAGCAGAGCAAAAGAATCCGCCACCGTCGAATCGGCAAATACCAGAAGTTCGGAAATAGAGGCATCCGTAAACATTGAGCGCTTGGTCGGTTCCGGGTCTTTCTTGTCGTCCAAGCCGTCACCATCCGTATCTTTGTTCGCCGGATCTGTATAAATTTTGGTCTTGGATTTGCCCTTGGTCCAGCCATTGATTTCTTCGTAATCCGACAAGCCGTCGCCATCGGAATCCACCTTCTTGTCATCCGTTCCAAACATGTGTTCCGTCGGGAGAGGAACCCCATCATGGTCCTGGTCCTTACTATAGAAGATGTGTACGGCATCTCCCGCACCTACGAAAATCTTTTCCAAGTTATAGGAGGCATGGGCGAATGTGTACAACTCCATGTTATTGCGTTCTTTTTTGATATCTTTAGCACGCTGGATTGTAACATACCACATGGCACTATCTTTTAGATTATACTTGTATCCATCAATAGAGGCAAGTCCATAAAGGTTCTTCTTCGAAGGGCCTTTAACCGAATCCTGCTTGAAATCCACATGGGCATTGCGCAACAGTTCTGCAACAGAAGTCTCTGCATACATGTCATCAGATCCCTTGTGGTCAATATTATAACGGTAATTCGTTGCAACCTGATATCGCACCGACGAGTTGCCGGTAGACCCAGAACCGTAATCAATAATGACGTCTGCCGTCTTGGCGGCCACCTTCGTGTAAGCTTTAGTGAAATCGCTGCTGCCACCATCAAAGGTTATTTTTTGCGTCGATGAACCGAGTACAATAGAGTTCGTATTGTATATCAAGTCCTCAATGAGCTCAACCTTTACATCGTTGTTGCAGTAATTCGCCTGGACCGATTCCGTTGGCTTGAGCGTGATATCACTCCAATCGCCCTCGCGGCTCAAGTCGGCAAGGATTTTCAATGTGGCCGTATCTTTAACGTCATAAATAGAAGCGGACAACTTTAAAGCCTCGATGGTAAACGCAATGTCCGAGGTGTTCTTGAGTTCCACCTGCATGCAAACCGTCGCCCCATTCACCTCGCTGCCTTCGGACTTTTCCTTGGCAATCGCCTTTTCGTAGCTTTCGACAACGCTCTTTTCGTCGGAGGAGTTCCAAGTCATGCCTGTAGAACTGGTGTAACTGCCGTTATAACCAACGGAAACGTTCCCGTTATATCCAGATTCCTTCCCGACAGCCCAACCATGAGTTGTTGAAAACGCCCAGGCGTTCATGATGTCGGCACTGCGGGTTTCCTCATAACTCGTAGAACTCGTCTTGGAAACTTCTTTGCCATTCGTGATGGTTTCACTTTCAGTTTTCCCTTTCGAAGTCGTCACATTGAGCCTTATACTAGGCGTTTTTTTCAATGTCACCCGAAGCCCCGGTACATCGGCGATACGCGGATTGAACTTGGTCGGATTCGAGGGCGAATACATGCCGTCAGCAAGTTCTTCACTATCACTCCAGCCATCGCCATCCGTATCGGCAGATTTCGGGTTAGTATCGTACTTGTAGATTTCTTCAAGGTCAGTAAGTCCATCGCCATCCGTGTCCTCTTTGGCATCCACTTCGACAATCTCAATCTTCTTGATTTCGGAAAGCTTGAACGTATGTTTACCCGCCGTGATGCCTTCGTCAACCTTCACGGTCATTGTTTCCTTGCTCTTGTCCTTGAGCGTGAACTTCACTTGGTCAATTTTTGAAAGCTTGATAGCCTTTTGTTTTGCCTTGCCCGAGAAGTCAATCACCTTCTTTTCGCCTTTCCCGGAAAAAGTCAGGCTGTCAATGGTTGTCAGATTCAGGCTCGTGGAAGGTTGCTTCTTGCCACTGGTATATATATCAATAACACCGGCCATGCTAAGCGATGCCGAAACCGCAAGAAGGGCAGAAATTATTTGAATCGTTTTCATGATTTTCCCCTACTCCTTCACGTTAACCTTGAAAATTGTAAGATGAGCCCCCATCTGGACCTGCACCATGTAGAACCCGGAACGAAGGTCGGGCTGGACAACGTTTTCGCCCCTCACGAGGCTTGCATTACGGTAAACGCAATTTCCCAGGGCATCAAAAAAACGGACGGTCGAACGACCTTCCGGAACAAAAACTGACAAACTCGATGTATGGCGGTTCCAAGACACTGATGCACCCGGCATCAATTCCGACACAGGAATCGCCGTCATGTTGGACGAATCCTTCTTGTCGGCCTCGAACGTTATCTTTGCCACTGTTTCCACCCAGAAACGCTCGGTGGTGCCGTCCGCCTTGGTAATCTTGATAAGGTGCGTTTTATCAGCCAAGGCAAAGACTGCTAAAACTAGCACGAATAACACAAGATTCTTCATCTTTCTATTCTCCTTTGTAAAATATCGGCTCTTTGCGTCTTTTACAACTTTGTCCGCATAACATATTAAGCCATGCTATCTATTAATAGCATGGCTCAACTTTTTTACTCGTTATTTTGTATAAAAAATTATTTACTTATTTTTTTCAGCTTTTTTACAAGAAGCGTCACGCAAACGCCCAAAATAAAGCCCAAAGTTGCCGTTAAAACATAGCCGGCCGCTTCTGAAGATAAAATAAAAGCCCCATACATGGACTGCGATTCTGGGATTTCCACAGCCGAAAACTTGCCGATTACGGCCAAAAGCACAACAAAAGTAACGCCAGCGGCCGTCGCCAGAGCATTCGTTATTCTTCTTTCACGTTTTTTCAGGATTACTCCTGCGCGCCTATTTATTTCTTTTAGGGCCTCTTCTGTTGAGTATTTCATAATGCTCCTCCCATCTTTCTACACCATCATCTTTTATTAAATGCGAATTTACAATTTTTACTCACTTTTCACTTGTAAAAAAATGTTTACATTAAGTTATGTAAAAAAGTTGCTATATATATAAAATAAGCACTTTTTTATTACAAGTGAGTAATTTTAGCAGCAAATGACATTAACAACCATTATGTTCAAAAGTAAGCATAAAGTTTTCTTGGATGGAGTCGAAACTCATGCCCGATAACGACGGACTATTATACATCCGTTTTCTGACCTCAAGGGATCAAAGCGCTCTTGAATCGCTTTTTAATAAATATAGGGATGGTCTAGTTTTATTTATATATGGATTTGTCAAAAATATAGACGTTGCCGAAGAACTGATGATGGATACCTTTGCAGTTCTGGCATCTGGGGTTGCGCGCTACAAAGAAACCAACAACGCACTATTTAAAACATGGCTGTTTGCAGTCGCCAAGAACCAGGCATTCCACTATTTAAGGAGACACAAAATCTGGCTTCTCTCGTTGGAGAAGGATTTTTTGAGCAATGTGGAAGCAGATACCAGTTCTCACCCAATCACTATACTTCTAAAAAACGAACGGGAATCGCAACTGTACCAATTGTTGAAAGGCATTGAAACGGACTATAGGCAAGCGCTCTATCTCCAGTATTTTGAAGACATGAAGCCCGAACAAATCAGCCGAATCATAAAAAAGAACATAAAACAGACATACAATCTGTTGGCTAGAGGGAAAGAGGCTCTACGCACTGCATACGAAAAGATGGGGATTTCATGGGATATTTGACAAGGTTGGATATCGTAGCAAACATCTTTCAAATCTGCATCTTAGTTGTTATTATCGCGAAAACGATTAAGTTGACGATAAACACAAAAACGAAAGCACTTCCATTCTTTTTTGCCTTGGCTATGAGCGGATATCTCCTAAGTAGCCTTTATTGGATAGCCTACGACGTTTTGGATCCGGACACACGAATGCCAATGGCATGTAACGAAATCGCCGAAAACGCAATGATTCTGCTTTTGTGCGCAGGCCTGGAAACGATACTGAAAGACAAGAGAAAAATTGCAAAGGAAATTGTATTTGCCGTCCTCTTTATCGGTGCGAATATAGCGTTATGGATTGCATGGACAGGAGAATGGTTTCAAGATATCCTGTTTGGCATCCCGTATATTTATTTTTTCTGGCTATTGATTCGCGGCTTATTGAGCAGGAGAGTCTTGAGTCGAAAAGAATTGTGGTTTGCAGCCTTGGCAAGCATTATAATCCTGACAATGCAGATTCCCCTATTGACGATAAAAGGAAATGTATTCGAAGTTACAAAAGTGACATGCTTTATGCTAATGCTTGCTTTAGGGGCTTGGCTCGGCATCATGAGCTTTCGCCGCAAGGACTTTTTCCTCGCCTCGACGTTCTTTTTGTCGACGGAACTATCCATGTTCTTGAGCATTGGCATCTATTATTATTTATCTCTTTTAGAAAATATAATTGCGCAGCTCATTATGTTTTCCTTGTTGAAAAAGGAACTTGCCACCGATGGTTAATGCAGAAAACATCCTGATATGCATTGCAGTTCCGTTAGCAATATCATGTTTTTTCATTACAGGAAGCGCGCGGCGGTTGATTTACGCATTCCTTGCCGGTATGGTCCTTTGTATTTTTTCTGCTTATATCGCCGGATTAATCCAGATGACATCGGGCTACAACACCGAAGTCACCTCTATTTTCCTCTCCCCGATGATAGAGGAGAGCATGAAGCTTTTGCTGCTTTTGTTCTGCATTTACGTATATGAGCCATCGGGCAAAAAAATAGAATTGCTCGCCGTTGGTATTGGCGCCGGTTTCGCGACTTTCGAAAATTGTTGCATTCTTGTTTCGTCGGACACGCAACAGTTGACCTATATGCTGGTTCGTGGATCGGCGGTCGGCGTGATGCACATCGTGACTTTGGTAGCACTAGCCAAGGGCTTTCAGCTTTTAAAAATGTACAAGGCATTCTCTTTCGCCGGCATTGTGGGCATATTGTCCATCTCCGTAACAGTGCATGGGCTTTATAACCTTTTAGTCTCTAAACCAGGCGCATCATCGTATATCGGGTACGCAATGCCGATGTTTTGCGTAATATTGCTTTATATGGTGAATGTTGCGAAAAGAAGCTAATCTACCGCGTCACGAGCGCGACAATCGCGGCAACGAGGCCGCCAACGGCGACGCCGGCAATTATGACCAACGCGACCATCATCCACTTGACGTACTTTGCGAGGCGCACGGTCAAGGCACTCTGATCCTTTGCAAATTGCTGGTAGGCGTTAAGTACGGCCATCACGGTAAAGCCCACATCATCAAGCCAGCCCAAGACGGGAAGCGCATCCGGCACGGCATCGATTGGGGACAAATCATAAGCGAGCGCGGCCATCGCAATCAAGACGGAAAGAGCCTTCCACACGACGTAGACTCCATTCTGTTCTTTCTCCGCACCCTTATTCGTGCAGCTAGAACGGGAGTCCATCTCGCTCATGTCATGAACTTCAACGTCTTCGAAAACCTTGTTCTTGCGCATTGCAACCTCCGCAACTTCTCTTCAGGTCACTTCTAAAAATTCATTTTTGAAAAATTGTCTGCGGCACATTTACCAAAGCAATTTTTAGAGGTTCCCTTTAGAATATATAAAATGCCGTACAAGAAGTACGGCAAAGAAAATGTAACGCAATATTGCGCCGATTAGCGAACGTTCTTACCCGTGGTAGAGGTTACCGGACTGGTAGTTCGGTTCCGTTGTCAAATTGACCCCAAGGCGGCGGAACACGCCCACATCCACCTGCGAGAGGATGACGCTGGAATGTACTTCGCAGTGGCGGAGTTCCGGCAACTTTTCGAGGGCGATTTTCGCGTTGTAGTCCGTGAGGGCACAAACGGAAAGCGCCACGAGAGCCTCGTCCATGTGCAGGCGCGGGTTCCTGTGGCCAAGCTGCTTCGTCTTGAGGTTCTGAATCGGCTCAATCACCATCGGCGAAAGCAGGCGCACTTCGTCAGGAATCTTCGCAAGGTGCTTCAAGGCATCGAGCAGAGCCGCCGAAGAGGCGCCGAGCAGCGAAGACGTTTTGCCGGTAATAATGGCTCCGTCGTTCAGCTGGATAGCCACGGCCGGGCCACCGGTCTGTTCTGCACGTTCCACGGCAGCGGCAATCACGGGGCGGTCGGCAGTGCTAATCTGCGCCTGCTCCATGATGAGTTCCTGCTTGTAAATCTGGTCTTTTTCCGCATTGCCCTTGCGCACATCGCAAAGCGTGTTGTAGTAACGGCGGATAATTTCCTGTTTGGCGGCTTCGCACACGGCAGCATCGTCAATAATGCAGTTGCCTGCCATGTTCACGCCCATGTCCGTGGGGCTCTTGTAAGGAGACTCGCCCATAATGCGGGTAAACAGCGCGTTCAACACCGGGAAAATTTCCACGTCGCGATTGTAGTTGATAGTCGTTTGTCCGTAAGCTTCCAGGTGGAACGGGTCAATCATGTTCACGTCGTTCAAGTCGGCGGTAGCGGCCTCGTAAGCGAGGTTCACCGGGTGCTTCAGCGGAATGTTCCAAATCGGGAACGTCTCGAATTTGGCATAACCGGCCTTCACGCCGCGCTTGTTCTCGTGATAAATCTGCGAAAGGCACACGGCCATCTTTCCACTCCCAGGGCCCGGAGCGGTCACCACCACGAGTTCGCGGGTAGTTTCAACAAATTCATTCTTGCCATAACCGTCGTCGCTTACAACCAAAGGAATGTTGCTCGGGTAGCCGGCAATCGGGTAGTGGCGATAGACCTTGAGTCCCAGTCCTTCCAGCTTCTTCTGGTAGGCAATGGCGCTCGGCTGTTCCTGCCAACGGGTCAGCACCACAGAGCTCACGTACAGGCCGTAACCGCGGAATGCGTCGATCAGGCGAAGCACATCCTGGTCGTAAGTAATGCCGAGGTCGCCGCGGACCTTGTTCTTCTCGATATCGCCAGCATTGATGGCGATAATCACTTCGGCCTTGTCCTTGATTTTTGCAAGCATGCGGATCTTACTGTCGGGAGCGAAGCCGGGCAGCACGCGGGATGCGTGATGGTCATCGAACAGTTTTCCGCCAAATTCCAGGTAAAGCTTTCCGCCGAATTTTGCAATGCGTTCGGCAATTTTTTCCGACTGCGTCTTGAGGTACGCCTCGTTATCAAAACCTACTTTGAACATCTTTTTCAGCCTTTCAAATAATCAAAAAATCAACGAGACAAAGATAAAAAAATCGAACCAGATTGTTTACTCGTCGCAAAACAGCGCGAAACACGGGACGGGGCATATAAAAACGCCAATTTGCCCCTATTTATACGCCCCAATGGGAACAAAAAACACACCTGCACACCGCTCCAAATAGGCAAGGGCATATAAGACAACAAGTTACGCAACAATTATACGCCCCCAAAGTTCTAAAATCCAGCTAATTTATCTGTATTTTCAAGGGACGGGGCATATAAAAAAGCCCGCCGCATCACTGCGACAAGCTCTTTTAAATCTTTCATCTTGCGAAAGTTAGATAATCAAGCAAGACAAAGAACGATTTGGCGTAGCGTACTAAAACGTACGTGAGCCAAATCGTGATGCCGTATTGCGAAGGTTACACGACGCGGGTCATGCCGGACATGCGGTCGCGGAGCCAAGCTCCAACTTCTTCGACCGGATGCTGACGGATGTTCTTGTTCACCTTGATCAGTTCTTCGTTGTCGACGGCGGTGGTCTTGCCTTCACCGAAGATAGCGCCGATGTCGTCCTTCTTCACTTCGTTCTTCATGAAGTCGGCGAGCAGAGGCACGCACTTGTTGGCGAACAGGTAGCAACCGTATTCAGCGGTATCGCTGATCACGCGGTTCATTTCGTACAACTTCTTACGAGCGATGAGGTTGGCGATGAGCGGAGTCTCGTGGAGAGATTCGTAGTAGGCGCTCATCGGCTTGATGCCCACAGAGCACATGGTTTCGAAAGCGAGTTCCACACCGGCCTTGATCATGGCGGTCATGAGAACGCCACGGTCGAAGTATTCCTGTTCGCTGATAGCCTTGTCGGTAGCTTCGACCTTTTCGAATTCGAGTTCGCCCGTTTCGCCACGCCACTTGAGGAGGTCCTTGTCGCCGGCTTCCCAGTCGACCATCATGGTGCTGGAGAACTTACCGGAGATGATGTTGTCCTGGTGTTCCTGGTAAAGCGGCTTCATGATCTTCTTCATCTTCTCGGCGAGTTCCGTAGCGCGGATCTTGGCCGGGTTGGAAAGACGGTCCATCATGTTGGTGATGCCACCGTGCTTGAGGGCTTCAGAAATGGTTTCCCAACCGTACTGGAGCAGCTTGACTGCGTAAGCCGGTTCAACGCCGAATTCCTTCACCATCTTGTCGTAGCAAAGGATGGTGCCGGTCTGGAGCATACCGCAGAGGATGGTCTGTTCACCCATGAGGTCAGACTTCACTTCGGCAACGAAAGAGCTTTCGAGAACGCCCGGACGGTCGGCATGGAGACCAGCGGCGTAAGCCTTGGCGTAGTCCCAA
>Ga0310690_10004928_pt1 | contig 18512 bp, 9 predicted proteins | sample AusTroGonzalo_MG_2_FD_207661 | JGI IMG/M metagenome (GOLD analysis project Ga0310690, IMG submission 207661) | Bovine rumen microbial communities from tropical cattle in Woodstock, Queensland, Australia - Gonzalo_04 (v2) (version 2) | ecosystem: Host-associated > Mammals > Digestive system >...
CAAACAGAATCTGCTTCTGGTATCTCCAATCCAAAGCATTAAACCGCCATTCTATCTCTTTGCGTGAGGCAGCCACCTTTCCTCCGTCTTTATCCAGATACCCTTTGATAACACGTGATATCGGCAAATTATGTCTTCTTTCTTTGTTATCCATGTTGGTGACGTTTTACTTCCACGATGTCTTATTCAATCGGTTGTTACTATACCTGCCATATAACTCCCTCCGCATCTGCAACTCTATCCATTGCTGGTCGCTTTTATTAGAAATATAGAAGGCACCAGCAATAATCTGCTTATCCCTACCAGCCTTGTAGCGTTCACGCAGTTCTTTGCGGCAGAGTGCCACATTTCCCCCCTTCTTGTCCCTGAACTCTACTATCAACGCATCTGTTTCCATGTCCTTGATACGCTGTTCCCGTTTTCCCACCTTGTCGGCAAACAGGACGTTAATCACCTCTTTTCTCAGCTTATCATCCACCCACTTACTGTGATCCAGCTTCACCAGTTCCTCACGCGACAGCGTCGGCAGCATATCCACACACTTTCTCAATTCACCGTCTTCCCATCCTTTATAATGGAAGAGCTTAGCCTGTTGCAAAATGTACTCGTAGTCTGTCATATCCTCATTCTATTAATCATTAAAATGGTAATTCTTCTTTAAGATCGGAAGCTCTTCCCAAGCTTTTGAGAGCCTTATTATCCGTCTTGAGTTCTTTCTGTCTAGTTGGCTTTGAACAAGACTCCCTTTCATTCTTCATCATGCTTACAGCACCTGTCTCCCACTGATAGTCAAGAAAGATATCTCCCAAAGGTTTAAGGCCATTTTTCATTACACAGATTTCCATCAATCCATGCAAGTCTCGATCACCATCATCCTTATAGAGACCATAATATGCAGGGCGATGTACCATCATTACGACATCTGCCATTTCCTCAATATAACTGGATTTTGCCAAATCCATCAGATGAGGCCGTTTTCCTTTAAGTCCTTTCCGACACTCAATATCCCTGTTCAACATCGATCCAACAACAATTGGCAGATTGAGGAAGTTGGCCAGTTGTTTCAGCGAATACATTACCCTAGCAATTCTCTCTGAAGGATTCTCGTTTTCTTTGGTGAAGTCAATCATCTGCAGACAGTCTATGAAAATGATTTTCAGGTCACTACTTCTTCTACAAAACCGTGCAGTTTCCACCAATTCGTTAAGCGGCAAATCAAATGCGTCGTGAATATATAGTGGGGCATCATACAGCGTATCAACTTCATGATCCAACCTTTCCCACTCCATCGTCTCCAAATACCCTTTATGCAATTGCAATGAAGGAATATTACAGTGGATGGACAGAAGTCTGTAAATATAGTCCCGTTTCATATGATTAGTCGAAAACAACAAAACATCCACCTTCTCCATTATCATATTTCTAATCATAGACAGCATGAACTCTTCTCTTCCCATGCTAGGCCTTCCACCAATGACGTAGACCTTTCCTTTCTCAAAACCACACGTCAGGTCATCTAAAGAACAATATCCAGAAGGAACTCCTTGCATAGATAAACTTGAAGCTTTTGCCTGTATTTCACACAGACAATCCTTTAACATCTCTTGAATGCCAGAATAGCCAATATCACACATGATCTCATCCATACTTTGCTATATTTAAAAAGTCCCAAATAATAAACAGTGGCAAAGATACGCACTTATATCTTTGCCACCAAGCAAAATCCGTCCACAAGCCTTGTGGAACTACGTTTTTATTCCCAGGTCACCAAGTCACGAGGCAGAGCTATTTTCTTTGGTTCCCCTCTTCTACCAAATATATAATAATGCTGAGCTAGTTTTTCATCAAACTGCGAGACGAAGGCACCTCTTATTCTTGCACATTTTTCATTAATTGAATTTAGGCAAGGATTCGTTACGTCTTCAATACTTTGGATAGCACGTTCATTCAGTCCGAGCGGCCTTATCTTTTGGTATATATCTGCCAACTCCATTCTATAGTCTGGCAGATATTTAAATACAATGCCCTCAGGGTAACGTAAAAAGAGTAAATAAACAGCTTTATTTATCGGCTCCATTTTAATCTCCATATCATTATAATCAGGCAATAACAAACGCATATCTTTTGTCACAACCAGTCTGCTCAATTTCAATTCTGGTTTAACAAGTTGTTCCAAGGCCCACTGGCTAATTCCCATCTTTCGTAGCTTACTGATTCTTTCTTCAACCTCTTCCATCAATTGCTTATAAGTCTCATCAAACCTCGCGTCCGCATCATATTGTATTTCTTCCTTTTTCTTCGCCGTTTGGAATGCAGGACCAACTGGTTGAGGGAAATGATCAAACGCAAGACACAAAAAACTCAAGAAATTATTCTCATCAACACCTTCATCCGGGTCAAATCCAACACATTCAAAGAAAGAACAGCCGGATTGTTCACCACAGTATCTGGCAAAACATGGACCTATTTTACTTCTATTCTCGGGAACAGCCATATAGTCCAGTAATGAACTGCTTTTCAGAGTAAAATTTGCAGACAAAGCCTTTTCCTTTATATATGGAGCCACATAGCCTATTGCAGACTCCTCATGAGAAAGTTCCTCTATCAGATTGGGCAGATATACAAAACGAGACTTGAAATAATGGCTCCCATCAAGGCGTTCTTGTATGTACTCCAAGTTCCCCTTGATTATTTGATTAATCCGCTCATTGTATTCATTTTCAACATAAATGATTTCCTGAGAAGACGGCTTAAAAGGAAGCCCCTTCAGCCTAAAAGCAAATGACTGAAAATGGTATCTCTTAGTCACCTCCATTCGTTTCTCACGCTCTTTTTTTTGCTTTTCTGCTTTACGTCGTTCTCTTAGTTTGGCAATAGGCCACGCCAATGCAATAAAAACACATAAAGGAATAAAGAAGAATCCCATCAAAGGAGTCTCCCAATTCTTCTTACGTTCTTCTTTCCAGTTATAATATGACACATAAACAGCAGACAGGAATGCTGCAATATTGATTATTGCCAAAATGATTAATACGACATTCCAAACGCCCATACTACTCCCATATTACTAAATCTCTTGGCAGAGTTATCTTCTTCACTTCACCTCGTTCACCCGTTACAAAATAGTTCTTTGCAAGACCCTCATCGAATTTCTTCACGAACGCAGAACGGATACGAGCGCACTTCTCATTGATTGAGTTTAGCAACGGATTCGTCACATCCTCAATACTCTGTATGGTACGCTTACTCAATCCCATAGGTTTCAACGTCTTATAAATACCCAGCAACTCTTCCCTATAATCCGTCAATCCCTTGAACACTATACCTTCAGGATGTTTCAAGAACAAAAAATATACAGCTTTCACCAGTGGCTCCATCTTCACCTCAATATCATTATAGTCAGGCAACAAGATTCGATAGTCCTTGGTGACAACCAGCCTGCTAAGTTGGGCCTTTGTTTTGAATAGACCTCTGAACGTCCATTCGTTGAGGCCCTTGCTTCTCAACTTCTGCACCCTAACGTCCATATCCTCCAGCAACGTCAGACTCACAAATTCCTGATCCTCGTTGAGTGCCAGAATACAGGGAATATGGTCGTTCTCTTTACATTCTGCTATAAGTCCATTATACTCCGAATACATCACGAAGCGGCACTTGTTGTCATCAAAGCTATGAATCTCCACCAAGACATCATACGATATTCCATCACAGGTGAACGACAATTGACAACATGAATTCCTTAACTCATATTGCGTAGCCCATGTTACAGGTTTATTACCCAGTTCCGTCTTTACGTAATTTTCTATGGCAGCCACAGCGGCAGCTTGCTCATGCTGCGATGTCTGGTGTACGACACCAAACGGAGAAGAACCGCCTAATCGTTTCGACCACCAATAGGGCGAGGGAGTAACCTCTATTTCCCTAATCAGGCCATCTTCAATTTTCAGGCGATGCATCATGTCTTGATACTCACCATCAACTGTAACAATGGCAACTGTCCGATCTTCTGATCCATCAACATCCGCCCTATAACTCTTTTTCGAGTATTGAAGCGAGTCAAACACCTGAGCCATCAGTTTAAGATATTCAGCCTTACCAAAAATTTCTCTTTCAGGTACGCCCCCACTCCATTTAACATTCTCATCCAGATAAGGCTCAATGAAACTCATATCCAGCCTATTCCAGCACATACATATCAGTTCCGCAGCCTCTCTATATGAAGACAGCTTGCCCGGATTCTCCTTCTGTGCAGCATTCCTATTGATGATATAATCGAAAAAGTCCATCATTCACTCGCTATGAATTAGTGTCATCTCCTTCCAAATCGCTATCATCATTCAGATTTTTCAGCCGCTTTACGGCTCTATCGAAGTCACTCTCCAGTAGTCGCATTTCGCGTTCACGATAGATTTCAAACTCACGCTCTGCCTTTTCCATGGCCTCTTGATGTGATACGGTACCGCTCCCTTCCAGAATATTCTTCCTCAGTCGCAATATCTGGTCATCCAAGGCTGTAATCCAGTCTGCCATTGTCATCGGATTCTGCTCCAATGCCTGAAATTCTGCATAGTCAAGGAACTGGGAAGTTAACAAGTTCAGTCGCTGCAATTCCAACTCCGTCAGATAGTTCTTGGCTATCTTCACGTCATCGCGAGTCACGTAGTTGCCCTTGAAGTTCGTCATTCCGACAAAAGGCTTCTCGTTATCCACACGCTCATAAATCAACTCTGCCGCCGTATGCTCATGCACAGCATAGTGCATCTTATTCTGAACAGTGGCGAAGAAGAGTTTCGTCATCTGATCCCGAGGGTCATAGTCGGTCGCTGTCGCATAGATGTCCGTCACCTGCTGATAGAAGTTCCGCTCGCTGCTTCGGATATCACGAATGCGCTGCAGCAATTCACGGAAGTAGCGATTGCCTCCCTGCTTCAGTCGCTCATCGTCCATCGTGAATCCCTTTTGGATATATTCATGCAGTCGCTGTGTAGCCCATCTGCGGAACCTCACGGCAATAGGCGACTGTACACGGTAACCAAGGGCAATAATTACATCGAGATTGTAATGCAAAACCTGGTAGTTTTTACCATCTGCGGCAGTTGTTCGGAATTTCCGAACAACTGCATCTTGCTCCAGTTCCTTGTCTGCAAAGATGTTTGTCAGATGCTCACTGATGTTCGATTTGCTCGATTGATAAATCTCAACCAGTTGCGCCTGCGTCAGCCACACATCCTCATCGGCAAAGCGCGTATTCACACTCACTCTGCCTTCTTCATCCTTATACAGTATCAGTTTGTTCTCTTTGTCCATATCTTTAATACGCTTTGTTTCATTCATTATTATCACATCTTACGTCTTCCCTCTAACATCTTACATCTTATCATAGCATGCAAAACTCGAAAATGTTACGTCCCTGGTAGCAACTATTTAACTTTAGACTTTTTCATCTTCCTTCGTTTCTCTTCCATCAGACATCAGTATGTCAGTTACCTATCCCCTGCCACCTGTAGGTGTACTCCATATTCTAAATCTCAATAAGTATTTACTATTTGAAAAAAAAATGTAGAATAGCAAGTATTATTACTCCAGCGACAATCAACCAACGGTTTATGTTTGCCGACTTTAATGCTTCTGCCTTAGAGTCCTGTATTGCGCTAATTACTTCATCCTTAGCCGTATTAATTTTGGTGAGGATGCTGTTTGTAGATGATTTAACCAATGTGTCAACGTTCTGACATATGGTCGTCAAACTGGCAACATTACTTGCCAAAGCGTCTGTTTTACCGCTAACACCATCAATCTTTTCATTCGTTTGATGTAGAATTTCAGAAAGAGACTGCTCGGAATGTGCTATGGCTTGCAGGACCGCCACTTTGCTGTTCTCTAACTTTTCATTGAGACCAGAGACTTTAGTTTTCAGATTTTCCAATGTGGCATCCTGCTCATCTTGTGAGTCTTTAAGTTCCTTCAAAATCTCATTAAGAGCGCTTTTGACGCTTTCAATTTCTTCTGTTGCCTTCTTGATTTGTTCGCGCAAAGCAACCAATTCAGTAACTCTTTCTGCAAGCTTGTCATTCTGCTCGGTAAACTTCTCTAGTGTTTTGTCTGTATCTTTCTTGAAGTCCGATGAAGCATTATTGATATCTACTTTGAATGCAGAAATGATATCAGTACAGGTCTGCTTTATACTGGTTATTGCAGACCCAAATTCACCATGGAACTCAGATTCTCTACCTCTTAATGAAGATTCCCATTCTTCAAGGCTAGCAGCAAGATTCTTTACCGCTGTCACATATTGTGTAACCATCTTCAAGAGATCGTTACTTGCATTAACTGACTGCAATACTTGCGACCTCGCAGAATTAAGTTCGCTTAAGTTCTTCTCAAGCCTCTCTAAGGCAGAATTTATGTCGTGTGCCATAACTATATATTTTTAAATTATTTCGTCTGAATCGTTAGAATTAGTCTTTTTATCAGTTTTCACATTATCATCAAGAAATCTGTTGGTAATATCATCCAACTTTTTACCATGTATAAAGAGCATTACCGCATCCTCACCTTTTTCAATGATATTTTCCTTTATGTATGTATCATCTTGATGGACTTTTGCGGCTAAGCAATCATTGAAGTGTGCCAGATATTCCCATACTTCTTCATGGTCTTTCTCATAGAGTGCTATGAAACCATCAATATACCCATTGAAAGCATTTGACTTCAATGTTTCATTGGTTCCTGTTCCCAAGAATGTAATACAGTATGTAAGCAAGAGTTGTAAAGCGGCATTATCAGGATGCGCTCTCAAACATAGCAGTGTAGCACCATAGAGGTGTTTGACATTGTCTATTTCGCTTCCAGAACCATCGTTGCTAATGACGTCAATGTACTTCCTAACTACATCATAGCCATCACGACCTTGCTGGTCCGTGTCCTCAGTTAACGAATAGTCTTTTCCATTCACCTGATAACCCATTCGGGCATACTTTGAATTAAAATAGAGGTGAATAAACTCCTTAAGCCAAGTGTCATTATGAGTTCTTTCTCTTTCTGATATACTGTCTTCACAGGCAATACGCATATCTTCAATGGCGCGGAAGCGCTTCTTCTCCAGATTCTCATAGACGAATCCAGTTAAATAGCCAAGGCACTTATCAAGATAGTTGCGACCTTTTTGTTCATCGATTTTGTCTACACGCATTTGTGCCTGCTCCAATGAATAGTACTTTCGGAAGAAGTTCAGCATATATTGCTTAAACTCTTCATCAGTACGATTCTTTATTTTCAGCTCATAAGTTTGAGAAAGATAATCGATGGTTACATCCTCTACAAGACCAATACAACACATGCGGTAAATGGCCTTGTCTGTATCGTCTTTATCCCTCTTCTTACAGAACAGGAAACGGAGCCTCTTGTATGTAGCTTCGTCAGCATGATAGCGAAGCCATCTGGTATCACCAGAGCACTTGGCCACCTTTGAAATTAGATCTTCAAAGTCACCAATCTTGTTAAGAGCCAGCTTCCCGTATAGGCCCTCGTTTATATCATTCCAGCCCTTAGACTGTGCTATTTGTGATATTTCTGTCTTTATATTCCGCTCAAAATCCTCAGGGTCTTGCTGAACTTGATTTTCCCATGATACTGTCACGAAAACATAGCCGTCATCATCAGCCTGGGCCATTGCACTATAGATGCCTTCTGTTATATCATCTACTCCTTCAATCGGTCGAAGCAATGCTGCAGCAGAATAATCTTCATATGTCTCCAATATCTCAATGAGTTTTTGTGAGATATACTGACATGTATTATAATCAAACTCCACATAATTGTATGTGGGACGGAGGTTATCTAATATAATGTAGCCATATCGATTTCTGTTCTCTTCCTCCGAGTAAATGGTAATCGAGTTCCTTGTCCTATTAACTTTCAGACAAACATCATTGTTGCCAGTCTCTTCCCTGAGCCTTCCCTGTACCTCCAATGCATAACTGGGCTTTACATTTAGAATTCTATCGGTCATTTCCGATAAGATTACTTTCTCTTTGTAAAGACCCCTGAAAGAATTATTGTGGAACCACAGGTCTATATTCTTATCAACATTCTCCAGGAATCCGTGTGTTCTAATGATATTCAGCAGAGCATTTGTCTGTTCCTCAGTTGCATTGTTATGTCTGCATAATTCGGGAAAATCCTGAATGAGGACATATTTCGTAACATACTTTTCAAGCCATACGGGATCATTTTCTGTTCCCATATAATAACGTATGTCATTTATCTTGTCAGCGGTTAGATGTATAAATTCAGTTGGTTCATACAAGATATATGATATGGCATTTTTACGGTCACGGCCTGCACGACCAGCCTCTTGAACATAACTCTCTATTGATGACGGATGGTTAAAATTGACCGTAAAACGGATATTTGGCTTGTCAATACCCATTCCGAAGGCTTTGGTAGCCACCATCAGGTTCTGTCGGTTGTCATTGAACAACTTCATATCACCAGTAGGCCTGTCACCTCCGATAAATGTACCAATCTCTAAATATTCCTTGCTACGTAAAGCTGTTGAAATACCACTTCTCGTTCCCCAGACATTATCTTGGACACCAAATGTACCATGAGCATGTGGGCAGAATATAATGCCTGCGTTTTGATACAGATTGTTATTATCCGGTAGGTAGAAATTATCTGATTGATAACCTGGGATAACGCATGAGGCATTTATTTCATTTAGAGACTGTATGTTTGATGGGACTTCATTCAAAATGTTAAACAAAACTTGTTTTTTTGTTTCTGCGACAACACCTTGCAAGTCCCAATCTGAAGTGGCTTTAAGAACATAATTCTGCGTGGGGTCTCTTAATTCATCATAATCTGACGTAACATTAATGATACGGTATGTTAGCTCTGGACGTGTGTCACTCTCAGGGCGAACAATCGTTTCGCTGTCTATCGTAAGATTTCCTCCCAAAGTCAGTTCCCTCTCTACATCCGCAAGAACATCAAAGGATGCGGTTGCTGTAAGACCAATGATTGACAGGGAACGACCAGACCTTGTCTTCATATAGTTAATCATGTTGCGTCCTAAATGTAGATATGACGGACGGAAATCATGTCCCCATTCAGAAACGCAATGAACCTCATCTATTACGCCATATGAGAAATAGATGTGGTTCTTTTCTGTCATGGTAATCAGACTGTCCCTAAAATTTTCCATCATATATCGCTCAGGCGAAAGCAACACCATTAACGCTGTACCATTCTGTAGAAGGTTCAGTTTCTTGGCTTTTTCCTTCGCATCCATTCCGCTGTGAACACATTCACAAGCGTCAATACGGGCATCGCGAAGCCCTCGGACTTGGTCTACCATCAAAGATACCAGTGGATCTACTATAATAGAAACTCCTGGTTGTAAAAGACAGGACAATTGGTAAGTCAAAGATTTACCGCCACCAGTAGGTAAGAGACCTATTGTCGTTTTGTCTGCCAAAGTGTGGCTAAGTATAGGCAATTGCCCAGGACGGAATGACGGCTTACGGAAGATGTCTCGCAAGAAATAAGTAAGAACATCTTCACGCTCCTTAATATTCTTATATGCACCTGTACCATCTTTAGTGACAAGAGCTGGATATTGTATGTTTTCTGCAGAGCAAATCGTTCTTTCCCGCTTTTGATAATGTGAGGAACGGATAAGATAAAAAGCCTTAGCATTTACTGCAAGTGGCAATGCATCGATGTTATCACGGAGCAACATTGAAATATCAATGCACAGGTCGTAAGTGCTCGAAGGAATGTTGCACACTATTTTTTGCTGTAAATGCAATGGCGAATCCTTAAATTCATCGCTAGAAACAACAGTTAGATGAATTTCTGGCAGATCTGCAGGACAATTCGACAATTTGCACAAATGCATATACTTGTCCTTTAAGTCTTCTATTGCAATGGCAGCACAGGGAACATCCCTTTCTATAACAATGATGTTCCATTCTTCAGCATTAATATCTAAAGCCGATGACATCATTGCTTCTACCAGTATTCTCTCAATTCGAGCGATTGCAAGGGGGGCAAGTACAATCTGAAGGGTCTCGTTCCATTGGCCAGACAACGCTTTCTTATAATTCTTTTTCAACGTCGTGAGGAACTTACTCGCAGAGGCTTCTTTCTCCCAGTTAGCAATGAAATCATTATTATGTATCTGGTCAATGCGATATGTGTCCCAACCACCATTGAGGGACATCCTGTCCCTGCGCTCATCCCTTAGCCTCTGGAATATATTGGAGTGATACTGCTTACCGTCTAGTTCCAAGATAAAACCAGTTCTCGAATCCCCGTAGGGAATTTCCAAAGCAAAGTCAACACGCTGTTCCTTACTGAACTTCCTGTCTGGAATATTGACGATTGAGGAAAGCGGACGCTGCGGTTCCAATATCTGTATAAGATATTCGCTTCCTGAGCCTTTAAGATATCGCTCAATAAAAGCTTTCTCGAAACTACTTTCCAACATGTCGCCATTGTAAGATTCTATATCAAACCTAGGATCAATGACGTGCAATGCATCGTTTATGTCTTCCTTGGATATAGCATGGCTTGAGGAGAACCTGATACTAGAACTTTCTTCTGTCCTTCTTGAAATATGGAAATGCTCAGAAAATAGCTCCTCTATATATATGGGAGCCTTGGTCGGTAGACCTCTTGATATGATGTTTGCAAGAACCGCAAGTTTAGAATCACAATCTGTATTATTGTCTAGTGGGAAGTTTGATTTGACATCGAATGACGATAATGAATGATACAATCCTTCCGTTTCGCCCTCAATATCCGTGTTCTTATATTCTTCCTCAACGGCATCCAGAATGTAACCAGCAAAGAATTGCTGTTTTTTGTAAGATTCCTCAATACGCTTTCTGATATCCTCAACCGTTTCAATACGCTGGAAGTTTTTGAAGAATACGCGAAGGGATATTGTCCAGTCATTCTGCCATGCCCCTCTGTCCTTATTGACAACAGCAAACATCGTATCAGGATCTGTTGCGGCAATGAACTCATCAACTCGTTTATTGTTGCTATAATAAGGACCTACGCAAATAAAATAGTTATCGCCAGTAAATGATTTCTGGAAGAAGTGAATGAACTTTGCCAGGTCAAAAGCGTCAACATCAAGAATATTACTAAAGAGATGAATCTTTAGGAATGTTGAAGGAGTAATATCCTCTGTATTCAGAGGGTCAAACTCTTTAACGACAGTATTGACTGTATAACTTCCATAACAGGATATGACCTTTAACGCTCTGTCAACAGCTGCAGCAGATGGTTCAATTAAATTGATTGAACGTATGTCTGCTGCAATTCTATTGGCCTTCAGGAAATCAAGCAAACAGACAGTGGCAGTTCCCTGTCCACAGCCCCAATCATATATTTCTACAGGTGAGCCAAAAAGTTCCGATGGGTTTTGTATGCAACTGAATGCAGAATCAAGCTTGGCCTTGTGCATCTTGCCAAAACTGCGCAGATACATATTCAGATGATCATCATCGTCTAATATACCCGTTCCACGCTTAAGGTCGTTATATAGCTTATCCAGCTTCATCTTGTCAGTAGGAAGCAGGGACATGGCTACATTTCTCATTCCCGTAAATGAGATTTGACCTCTTTGTCTGAATATATCTATGAAGTTTGGCATACAATACTGTTTCTAGTTGGACAACTACTTGCTGCAATATATATCGTAACAGAATTCGAGCATTCTCTCTTTATAGTTTAGAACATAGGAGAAGAAGGTGTCTTCACTCTTAATGACCTTGATATAAGGAGATATGATTCGTTTAAACACTTTGAAAGAGTTTAATTTCTTGTCACATTCAGAATGTTGTATGAAGAAAACATACCTATTAAGAGGATGGCTTTTCATTATTTCACTAATCTGAATAGCCAGTCGCTCCGTGAACTGTGCAGATACATTTGAGAAGAAATATGACATGTTGAAAATAACTAGTGATGGCAGTTCAGAGCATCCTTCCCAATATGATGCGTCCAGTTCATTGAATGAATTATACATCTGATAGTTGATTTCCCCATTGAAGACGTCATCTAACAGAGTTTTAGCCATACGTTTCATTTCAGTAGATACATCAATTCCAGTATAGACCATGTTGGGGGCAGCATGCTTAAAGATTTCTCCAAAAGCAATACCACAAGTGGCTGGACCACAACCGATGTCTATCATCTGCACTCGTTGATTCACTGAAATAATCTGTGCATTCAACCAGTCCTTATAGCTTGTATAGATGTTACGACTACTACAATAATGCTGTCGCATAATGTAATAGCAGTAAATCAGTACCTGCCGTTCTGGTGACATCTGTTGATCAAACAATCGAAGCTGATTTGAAAAATTGATTCGTCCATAACCGATAGCATTTAGATTTGTACCCATGTCATGCCCAAATACCAGCGAAGGCCATTCATCGCCAGAACCGTCTTTGATGGGTTGGAGGATATATTTGTTGAATGCATCATTGAACTTTTCTGTGACGGTAAATGTTGCTTTACTGAGGTCAAGTTCTTCTGAATCATACTGCGGTACATCAAAATTCCCTTTGACAAAGTCCTCTTTCTTGATACGGAAGAAGCCATGTTTGCTTCGTACGAACTCCATCAGTTTGAAGAACGTAAAGTTATTGGAAAGTAACTCTGCGTTACCAAACATCACCAAATGTTCCTCTGCACGAGTCATAGCGACATTCAGCTTTCGGTCAACGATGCTACCATCTATTTCGTCTTCAAACACGTTATTGGTTAGGAAACTGAGCTGATAATACTTCTGCACGGTGAAGCCATAGACTATATACTTCCTCTGGGAGCCTTGATATCGCTCCACAGTATCTATAGTAATATCGTGCAACAACTCTATCCTGTAATTGTCAATAGCCTTACGGACTGTTGTAATTTGGTTTCTATATGGAACGATTACACCAACAGTTCTATTGACATCGAAACCATTTGATTTCTCTATTTCGTATATCTTCACAACTGTTGCCGCAATCATCTCTGCTTCGGTCTGGTTGACCTTATCAGATACAGAATCCCTTGGTTGTTCAGCATCAACGAAGACGATTCTACGCGTTTTCAGTAAGTCTGTGATACCGTTCTCACCATTTCCCTTTACAGGTAAAACAACATTCTGATGAGGTCGAGGTACTTCCTCCAATAGATTGTTGTAAAAAGCATAGTTCGGGAAAATGGCGATGTCATGGTGCATTCGTCCCTGCTTTCTTAGCATATCAACCACATCCTCATTATCTGCATATTTCTTAAGCAGGCGTTCAAACAGAGACAAACGGCAATCTGTCAAATGAATGCTATTCAGCAATACATCTTGCACCCGACTTACGTCTTCCGTTTGCTGAACGACGGCAGGTAATTGCTTGTGATCACCGATGAGCACAAATTTCTTGATGGCAGGCATTTTTTCCTTTTGGACACTTAGCAGGCCTATCAAATGAGGTTCTAGTATTTGTGATGCCTCGTCAATAACTGCAAGCGTAAATTGTTTCAGTTGGAATAAGGCAATATTGCTGTTTAGAGCCGTAGTGGTTCCTACAAAAACTTTTGTCTGGAGCAAATCGTTTTTAAGGTTAGCCAAATTATTGCTCTGTTCGACCCTCGTACTAAGCAAGTTCCCTTTATAGCTATTACCACAGCTATACTCTCCTCCGATACGGATAAAGTCAATTCCTTCTTCAGCTAACTTGCTGCAGATTTCGTCAACAGCTCTATTCGTATAAGATAAAAGCATAATGCTGGCATCTGGCTCCAACAATTCTTCCTTGACAGTATTAAGAAGACCAAAGGATGTCTTTCCTGTTCCTGGAGGACCAATAATTAAGAATAGTTCCTTGGCTCTTTTTACCTTTAGCATCAAGTCATCAAACTCTCCATAGCTGCCTTTTAATGTAATTGATTTATCTTTTTCTGGCTCTCTCTGCAGCAATAGTAAATCGCGTCTTTCCTTTGGAGCCATAAGGAAAGCTTGCATACCTTTGTAGAGTGAACTATATGAAGACTCCATGAAATCGTGCTCGATGGCCCACGGGTTATTTATCTGGGCTAAGAATACACGATTATCCGATTGTGCTGCTCTCAGTGTCAGTTTGATGGTATCTGTTCCAATGCTCTCTATTGTACAGCGGTGTACCATAGTCTTGCGGGCATCTGGTTCTTTTCCTTCAGTGTAGGGATATAAGATGACAATGTCACCAACTCGGAAGTTAGACATATCATTATCTTCGTTTTCTGAGAAGCCCAATTCTACGCTCTTGATTCGCCCTGTTGTTTCTCTATTGGGTGAAAGCAACTTCAAATTGTCGTAAATGTTTCCTGCCTGAAGTTTCTCTTCCAGAGAATTATGCCAGGTAGCCGCAAAACCAGAACTTTCTTTGGTCTTATTTCCCAGTTTCGACATCACATGCTCATTAGAAATGAATGTCAGGAAACGGAAATAATAAGCCTTTTCCAAATCCGATGCTTGCTGAATCGGGGCAAGAACGGAAGCTAACTGTGGACGCTGATAGTCCGTCCAAAGCCTGTTATTAGCCCCTTTCTTATTCAGTTTTTCTGGCGTAAGGCCATCAAGGATTCTATACCCACTTGGCTGTGTATAAAGCATTTCAGTCCATGCCAATCCGTTTCTAACCTTAATGGCATTGAAAATCAGTTCAGGAGCAAAACCTAAATTGAGCAAACTCTGGCTATATTTGGAATAAAGAAGAAATGCATATAGAATTTTCCCATTGCGCTCGTATAACTCTCTGAAATTATACCTAATGAGTGCCATGTAGAGTAGCATTTGTATATAGTGCTCATCGGTTTGCCTTGGCGTTACAAAATTATCATATGGAAATCCTCCTTTGCCAGATTTCTGCTCCATGAGGACCTTATAATCCAATTGAAGGTAGTCCATACGTCCTTGCAAGCCTAGCATTTCAGAAAAGAAAGATGGTTCCACAATTCCATCACTCAAATTGAACTGTTCTACTTTTTGAGGTAATGAAACATAAAGAGCCTGGGCAATATTCTGTTTCTGTTTTTGAGCATCCTGATGAAATTGGGGACTAACATTTGCTGTGAACAAACTGATAGCATTATCCTTGAAAAATGTCTTTACACTTTCTGAGTAAGAATGAGTATTGGGTAATTGATGAATGGATTCATCCAATAATTGCCCAGCAAAATTTCCTAATACAGTGGCTTCTGTTGATTTCTGTGGTTCCAGTTTCTTGATTAAGTCCACAAAAGGTGAATCTGCATAATTAGTAAAACAACGGGCAACTGTAGATATGTTCACCAAATAATCGGGCTCAAATATGGTCAGTTCTGGATAAATTACGCCATCATCCTCTCTTGGACGTACCAGATTGAGCTGGGCATCCTTATAGAACAGATCTTTCAAATAGGTCCAGTCATAGTTATAGAATTGATTTCCATGTGCATAACAGACCTTGGTCAATTCACCATCGTTAGAATCTTCTGTCCTGACATAAACATATTCGTCGTCCCAACACTCCACAATACATCTCATACATTCTCCAACGAGCAATGGAGTGTAAGATGGTATTTTTTCTGTCGGGAACAGCTCAATAAGACGGGCCGGAATGTTTGTCTGATATATGAATGCAATAAACTGACATAAATTCTTCAGGTCAAACAAACAATACTTCTGTAAATCGTCTTCTGTCAGTTCATAACGTTTTCTCAGTCGCACTCGAGTATCATTTGTTGTCTTAATCAATCTCTTGGATGCTCCTAACTCCTTTAAGAGGTAGTCAGTTTTAGCAAAATCGCCACCAAAGTTAATACGTGCTCCACTAGTTTTTTGGTTCAAACATTTCTTGAAAACCATATTCATCGCATTATACGTCTTGCGATAATTAGGTATCTGACCAATGGCTGTTTCTAACTCATCAAAGAAATTGGTGGATGCTTCAGGCTCGTATGTCTCATTGATAGGAGCTTTGTATCCTCTGTCGGATTTCATGGAGAACTCACCTAACTTTAACTTAACGGGAATAGAAGCGACAAAGTCTGCTGGCATCGCGCTAGTCTTTAGACCGTTCAGGATGTTAGACAGGTGTTGGTTGTCGCATACAGTGAGCCATGTTGTCACTGTATCTGATAGCCTTGTGGTATCTATGTCCGCGTCTTGCCAGAAGATAATAGCAGCACTAATCATTTGGGGCTGAACTCCTAACAGCTTGTTAAGCCCTTTGGTGACTCGACTTTTATTAAGTCTGATCTGTTCAAATGGAGTTTTCTCGCGGGTTCCTCCCTCAATAATCAAATTGTTAGAAGTCCATGAGCCATTCTCACGTGCAATAATATGGCCGCCCCAGTTCTTGAATTCTAATAATCGAATACCACCTACAGTGATAAGAAGGGCATCTAACTCTACGCCTTCAATGTTGTAATTGCCAACAAGAATGCAATCTTCAGAAGAATCCCCATACTTTTGTTGCAGAAGTTGGCAAATAGATTCAAACTGCTTTGTCTCCGCAAGATGGTTATATTCTGATATTTTAAAAATATGTAGTGCCATATTATTTGCCTGTTATAGTTTCAGATAGTTTGTTCTCCTGGTGTCGTTTCCAATTCTGTAATGCCAATTCTTTTGTAGCATTAGCATAGCAGTATTCACAGAGATGAGGACAGGTGTTATATTCACCTATATCCTTTGAAGCCATACACTCACAGAACTGACGTTGGCCAGGATCTTTTTTGTGGGTGCTAATAAAATAGTGATTATTGGGCAAAAAAATTGCGCCCTCGGGTAATTCGGAATCACCGAACAATGAAGGAGCAGGAACGTCCTCTATCTTCACCTTCATGAAAGTCATGAGTTCCTTGTCGTCCCATGCAAGGCGTGTAATGAGATCTCCATCTACACAGCGATTATGGGAAATTCCGTATTTGGCAATATCTATCTTCTCACCGCATGTCGCTAGCTGAAAGTTCCAACCTCGTTCTCGATTCATGGTAGAAAGTTTATCTGCGAACTCTTCCATCTGCGTGGTATCCCACTCATGATATGGTATTCCGCTAACTTCGAGGTTGTGTTTCACCTTTCGATACATGGCAATATCAGCATAGCTGAACACCAACTTCTCAGTATAATCTTTCAGTTGGTCACCTATGTTTTGAACTTTCTGAAGCAAATCGTCAACAGATATATTATCTGTCAAAATCATTGGGTCAAACCGCCAAATGACTGCGCCCTTGCCTAGCTGCTCAACAAGCAACTTGAATGTTTCTATGCGCGTAACAAGTGAAGGTACCTTTTCCAACTTCTCTTGCTCATAGTCATTCAAGGTATATTGAATGTAGCACTTGATGTTGCGCTCTTTAAGAATGTGCAGGTAGGGTAATAATGGACGAGGATTCTTCGACCAGAACACAATGAAACGTGTATTCTCGTATGAGACATACGACTTCACACCATTGAACGGATTCGTCCATGCGGAATAGCCTACTTTTAGTCGATGGAAAAACCAATCAGCATAGAAGGCAGGAATATCTGTACTCCTACTTGCAGAAACAATGATAGGAGCTTGCGCATCTACTGTTTCCCCATTCTCACGCTTAATTTGTGTTTTTTTCCATTGTGCCATATGTTATTTTCCTGTTTTAGGTCTCTTTTGCGAATTGTCCAATTATGGCTACAAAGATACAAATAATAATTGAGAATCAAAGGAATTGTCGAAAAAAATGTTATCACAAGCCTTCTTTGCTGGGCAAAGCGTCCTTCGGCCGAGCGACGGAACAACTCCATTCACACGATTATCAAATCGCTCACTGACAGCTACCATCCACTCGGGAAGCATCTTTATACCCTGATAGATGAGGGCATCGGGCATCTTCTAGTATTGCTTGCCTGTTCACATAAGAACAAATTAAAAAAGGGCGATAGGTAACTACATCTCTGGAAACGCTTGTGTTTATCGGCATTTCGGAGAGGTAGGTATAACTCAGAGAGGTAACTCAGAGGTAACTTGTAGGTAACCGAGAGGTAACTGGTGGCGAGCGCGATTGTTAATAATTGTATAAGAACGGGGGTAAGATGAGGTTTTTGCACTTTTTTAGAATTAGGTACTTGCAGAGCCCTCCAAAATTGAGTAATTTTGCATCGCATTCGGGGATGCTCTGCACCCCACTTGCAACGCGACATTTGACACCATGAGAAACACTTATTGGTCAACCAATGTCAACACAATTAAACTAAATTTTTATGGTAAACAAAAACACTGAAAGCACAGGGGCTGTGGCTGCCCCACAGGAGGGAATGCTCGTCGTTGAGCAGTTCCTCAAGGAGAATTACCTCTTCCGTCGCAACAAGCTGAACGGGAAGGTAGAATTTATCACCAAGTCGAGCATCGACGAGACGGTGGCCGACAGCGACCAGCGCTGGCGACCGCTGACGGATCTGGCACTCAACAGCATCGTCATCCGGGCCATGCGCGAAGGACTTGACG